>OHAH01001789.1_pt1 | contig 12611 bp, 16 predicted proteins | sample 1577071 | NCBI WGS metagenome assembly OHAH01 (sample SAMEA3541520, study PRJEB24748) | human gut metagenome | biome: human gut; feature: human-associated habitat; material: faeces | place: China | collected 2012 | reverse complement strand
ATTGGGGTAAAATGTGATTAACAAATAAACCAGGAACAAGAAGAGGAGTGAAAATTGTGTACAGAATTAACAAGTCTTATATAGAAAAATGTTTAAGAATTATAGAAAAAAGTTATAAGGACAACAGGTTTGATTTATATGTTAATGGAGTATTGTATAAACGTGCACTAAATAATTTTGAAGTTAGAGATGCATTAGCTTTATTTAAAAATTATAATGGCATAATAACACAAGATCTCGTATACAAGAGTGATGTGTTTTTATGGTTAGAGGTGTAAGCAGAAGAAGCATTAGAAATATTTCATAGTTGTATTAAAACTATGAATTTATGCAGGAGTAATAAAAGACTACCAGAACAACAGTCTGGTAGTCTCATATCTACACTCTTGAAGTATAGATTGAACCATTGTAAAGTAAATCAATTCGACTTACACCATTAACAGGCTTTTGAAAATTACTTCCATCTGCTTGTAGAATTACTTTTGCATATATTTTGTTATCAACTAATGACACAACACAAGGATAAGTTCCTATCGGATAAGGATTTGTGTCCATCAGTCGACACTGCATCATACAACAATTCTGACCTGCCTCTTCGCCAAGATCAAGAGAATCATTGAGCTGTGCAATCAGATACTGATTCGAGCCATTGATGCTTATATTGTTGCTTAGATTACAGTGAATGCCGTCACCTGCATTATAGCCTCCTGATATTACTGTTGAGCAACCATCATTAGTAGCAAACTGATAAACGTTAAAAGTATTATGAGAGAAATTACTGACAATACCGGTTGCGGTTGGTATAATTTTTTTATAAGCATTTCCCTGATAGAAACCAGTTTTAAAAGCGTTTACAATTGCGTCTGCAAGTTCTAGGCAGCCATTTGTGTTTGGATGAACGTTATCGCTTTGGAAATTGCCATTGTTTTTCATTACAAAATCTACACCATTCAGAAAAACAGCTTTGTATTTTACACACTTTTTGTAGATGTTTTTCGTAATGAACATTAGTTCGTGATTTGAAAAACTATTTTTAAAATTTCCAATACAGCCTACATAAATCGTGGCATTTGGAAAATTTTCTTTTGCTTTTCTAATAAAAGTAGAAATTGCAGTTTCAAGAGTTGAAGCATTTACCCCCTTGTCATTGCACCCCCCACAAACGATTATGTTTTTAATTGCATTTTTGTCACTTATATCTTCAATAGCTTTGTTCAAATAAGTCAAAAATGTATTTGTAGTAATTCCAACAAAACCAATAGAGCCCTGAGAATATTTATGACATGTTATTCCTGTATAATTTTCGAATAAATCCTGCCAGCTATACCCTGAACTCACTACTGAACTGACAGCATATGAGTCACCAATTAAGATTGTGTCATTGCTTTCGGTAATTTTTTTGAAATTTTTTAGGTCATCTGTCTGTTCGCTTAAAGTGTTAAGTTCTTCCCTTGCTTCACTGTCTTTTACATAGATTGTTTCATTTGCATCTCTGAAATGTAAATTGTCAAAATATTTTTTTGCCATCTTTAACCTCTCATATCTGTCTTAACTAAAATAGATTCGTTTTTTTCATCATATAATGCACCAAGCATTAAATTTGAATAGTTTAAATCAGTCCATGCATTAAACCACTCTCTTAAATCTTTTTCTGATCTTTCCAGAATGTCTTTACTTTCTTTTGCAATTTTTATAATCCAATCCAAGTTCATGTCTTGCATGCTTGTTTGAGGGTAATTGTTAATCATTTTTTATTTCCTCCTTTTAATAAACTAAAAGCAACAAGTCATTTGCAAATAATCCTGTACAATAGTCTATAAATGATTGCTTTCTCAAGCTCATTTCGCTTTCCATCATTTGTTGAGTGGTAGTTACACCGATATTTCCATGAATACGTCCAGAATGTTCTGTGCTGCCTTTTTCTGTGTTTATATCTTTTCGCCCATATGAAAATTCATTTGTATTTGTTCCAGAAGTGGTAACTTGTGTCTGATTTCCATATGTCATGGTGTCCTGCTCACTAGGATCATACCCAGAAGAATTGAATGCACTGACTTTCTGCTCATTGGTGTCTGTGCCTGTCTGCTTTGTTGTGCTTCCCTGTCCTGCCGTTTGTTTATTGGAGTCAGTTCCTGACAGTTGTGTTTCTCTTGTAATGTTTGGAGAGTCACTCCAATTTTCCTGACGATCATAATTTTCAACAGGGTTGTACTCTAATTTTTCCAGAAGATCATACACTTTTTCTATGCTGCTCTTCCATTTTCTACTCCATGCAGGTATTGCGCTGTTTTTCATAAAATCCCAGTCCGGATATAAAGGTTCACATGAACCATAAGACAAAATTAGTGAATCAATAAAATTCTGTTTGTCTGCATTTTTTGGAAAATCCATAGCATCAAACAAGGTTTCATCCCAGTTATACAGCCCTGCAATGGTCATGGTATAATTAGCCATTTTCATTCACCACCTTAACCGTGTTGTAATTTTTTAATTTAATTGACAAATTTAATGTTGGGTATAAACGATTTGCTTCATCTACACCCTGTTGCAATGTTTCCAACCAAGTCGTAAGTCTTGTCACGCTCTCAACGTCATTTTTTTTCGTTTCAAGTACATTTAGCCGTTCTTTTTTGTCAGAGCCTACCGATGGGATGCCTACTTCTGTATCAAATTGATCCAAAAGTTTTTCAAATACTTCAATCAGTTCTGGTGCAATAAAGTTGTTTTTCAAATCTTTATTAAAAGAATCCCACAGATCACTTTTTCCGGTCTTAAGATCTTCTGATTTTATGCTTGCGTCATAGGCAACCGCTGGCTTGCCTGCCTGCACACTATCATAGATTTTTTTCAACGTCTGTGCTCCTGCTTTGTTTTTTGCAGCCATGAGAAATGCAAGTTTTGAATTAAAAATATTCATATCAAATGCACTTGCTACTAATGCAAGCTTGTAAGAATAGTATCCAATGATGTCAAAAATTCCGCATCTGGTAGGCTTTAAATACAAAATTGCACAATCTTTTCCAATTTTCATACCTTCTTTTTCAAGTGAAGCAGAATCAGCAGAAGAATGAATTTCTGCCATTGTAGGCTTACAATAAATGTTGTAGCCGTATAAAGAGCAAAATTGAGCTACTAACCCATATAAATCCGTGCTAGTAATACAAATGAATCCAGCACCAAGTAAGACAAATTTAAAGTAGTCTATGTCAAAAGTAGCATTGTACTTTATTTCAAATACAGATGCCACACGCTCATAGAGCATACGATCAAAAATGTCTGTATATCTGCTATCTGCTTTGATGCCAGCGGGTTGCCAGTAATTTTCAACTAAATTAATTTTTTCCATTCCTTTTGGTGTCCACATTTTACCTCCTATTCATAATAAAAACCATTGTTTAAGAAATTGTTTACCATATCCTGATCACCAGAATAACCATTAATAGCCACAGATGCATTTCTGCATTTTAGGTACCCTGATAAAGTGTTTATTTTTCTCCTATTCCCATCCGCATAACCCTCTGTTGGTGGGTATGGTACGATGGAAGAACAAGTGTAAGTATATTGAGCTGCATCTTTACTACTAAGTATTGCAGTAATGGATCCATTTGAACCAATGATAGATGAATCAGGTGTAAGTCCTCCTTTAATGCTTTCTAATCCACTTGTTGTAGCACCAATCACATTTCCAGTTGCCAACTGTAATCCTGTATTAGTTGCAGCATTTAAAATCGTTGATGGATTATTAGTAGCAAATCCAATCTGAATTTGTACTGATAATTTAGTTTGAAAATGAGCTAAATCATTTTGCCCAGAACGCAACCAAACTTCACACAATCCCGACACTGCATCGTAATAGTAATCTGCTGTCAATTGGTCATTAGCGGTTTTTGTAATATCAATCTGTACCACTCCAATAAAAGGAAGCTTTACAAAATACCGACTGAAATTGCTGTTCCAGTACTGAAAATGATACCTGTTATAACGTGAGTTAGTTATCCCTATATCATAAGTAAAATTAACAGATGGCGCATTGGTACCACCTATTACATTTGCATTAACTTTTGAATCCCAAAAACCCAATTTTACGGTGTCAGCTGCATGATAAAAATTTCCGATCATAATAGGACACCAGTCTATGCTCAAAATATACTTAAATGGGTCAAAAAACAGTTTGGTAAAAGCATCTTTTAATGCATCCCCCCAACTGCCGTCTGACCACATAAAAGACAAAAGATTGTCAAGCTGTTCTTGTGTCATGTAATAGAGGGTAATTCCCTCATATGAGGTTGTTCTTACAATGAAATTACCACTGTAACCATTTGGAAATAAACCAACAGGTTCAGCAATGATGGTTGCATCTTTTTTCCAGCTATCGTCAGGCAAATACATTGCGTCCGGATATAAAAGACTCTGAGCACTTGACCTCTCAATTACGCATGTATAATTACCAATTTCATCTTTATAAGTGGCAAGAACATCCTCCGTGCATGACACCTCAATTTGTGATGCATTAATGGATGTCACATTATTGATAAAATAATAATGATCCTTCCATTTCGCATAGTTGAAATTTAAAAAATCATTTAGATTATAATGTAAAACAAATGTAGGGGACTGAAATGTAGTCCCCTTTTTTAAATCAACGGAAACGTCAGTCCCGTTTGTAGGTCTGGCTGTACTATTTGATTTCTTTGAAAAATTATAAAATTCTACATTAATCATTTTATATAAGTTTCCTTTCTTTTAACAGCACAGCACCAACCAGATGGAATTTTAATCCAGATACAATCATCTTTTTCAATTACATCTTCACAAGTAACCACAGTTCCTTTTTTCAAACACCCATCTGCAAAAGCATGTTGCATTCCGTCAAGCGTGAGTTCATTTCGTGATTTTATGTTTCCTCCTGCTGACCATCTTACATGCAAATGATCCACCTGAACTGTATACATGTGTCCGACTTTGTATGCAGCTTCCTTTGTTTCATCCCACCATCGTTTAACAAGTTTCAAATCAGAACGATGTGCAACATTTGAAATTACAACACCTTTACCGGGATTGTTTTTTGTATTACTCCTTCCACCTCTGGATTCAATCATTAATCCATTGCCAATGTAAACAGCACAATGAGTAATTTTATTTGTTGAAGAACCAAAGAAAAGATAGTCACCGGGTTTCTGCTTTCCAACAGGAATATTTTTTCCAAGTTTAGAAAAACCCTGCGCTGTCAATCTTGACACCTTATACCCTGCATCAATTGATGCAGCATACAAAAGTCCTGAACAATCATAACCACCTTCCGCCATATTTTCTCCACCCCAGACATAAGGGGATCCTAACAATTTTTTAAAACTGTCAATCAATTCATTAGGTTTCATTTTTCCAACCTCTCAATCAATGCATTCATTTTTTCAAGAGCAACTGTGTTATTTTTGATAACTTCACTGAGAGTATCAACTTCATTTTTATGCTGCTCATTCAGCTTATCAACTCTTGAATTTGTCTGATCGTACATGTACTTAACAAAGTACGCCATTACACAACAAGCAACGATTGGAAAAACATAGTTTCCTAAAATTGTAAGGAAAGTGTCAGCCATTGCTTATGCCCCCCTCTCCCATTACGTAAAGGATTCCGTTGTGCGTGTAGTTATTCCAGTAGTTTTTTCTGGAATGAACATACATGTTCCAATAACCACCAGCACTGTTAAAAGGTGTTGTGTCGGCATAATCAAACTGATACTGAACACCCATTGCTCTGCGATCATAAAGAACACCCAGCACATAAGGCAGATTGACTTCTGTTTCTGCCTGTTTTGCATGACCAGTTGAAATGTCAAGAATTGACGGTGTAATCTTGATTGCACTTGGATCATCGGCTGATTGCCACCAGTTTACAAGTTCTTTATTTTCAATACGAAGTTCTTTGTCATCAAATACCCACGGCAATACCTGTGTCGTTGAATCAATCCAAAATTCAGAAAGCATCAGCAACCGCTGATTTTCTTTCCGGGTGAATCTCATAATCGGATTGTAACCTGTAATGTTAGCATGATACTTTGCTGATCTCTCCGTAAGTTTTTCAGAATCCAGTTTGATTCTGGCAATTGCAAAAGCCATGAAGTCTTTTTTGTAGGTGGTCAGCAGCTGATTTCTTGTGTATTTTGTACCATTTTTTGTGTTAAATTCTGCTGTAAGGTCGACTTCTTCTCCCATGCTGGAAAGACCTGCCATATAGTTTAGCATTGTTGCACGCCTTCCTGATTCTCGATCTGTTTCAATATCATTTCTGAACTCAATCATAACAGCCTCATAGAAGCGCATGAACTCTGCTTCACTTGTAAATGCCTGTGCAATCTGATCTCTGAAACGTGTAATGTGACGCTGTAAAACTTTTGTACCGTAAAATTTTAACTCAAGCACTTTTGGCTTGTTGATTTTATACATATCAACAGAGTTACCGTCATTTAACTGGTTTGGACTTACATCCGTGTTCCAATCCTGTGAGGCTTCTGCATCCTGTGTCAGTGCTGTGATCTCACGTGTGATTGCACCCCACTGTCCGGAAGTCTGCTCAACTGCTGCCAATTTTCCAGTGTATTTTTCATTTGAAAAATAAGTGTAAGCAAACACCGTACTAAGAGCTTTTAGTGTGTTTTCAACACCTGTTCTTAAAAGCGTCTCACCTACCGATACAAAAGAACTTGTGTCTGTTGCGGTAAGATTCTCACGTCCCGTTGCCTGTTTTGCAACTGCATTAATGAGAGTATACGCATCCTGCGGTGTAAAGTCATTTACTGCCATTTTTTATTTCCCCCCTTTCCTAGTTCATAATCTCCATCATACGCTTTGCAATCTGGTCTGCTGTTTCTTGCTGACTATGTTTAGTCTGCAATCCTGTTGCTGCAAGGTTGCCAGCCTGAATCACGTTTGTAAGATTTGTGATAGCATTTAATAAGGCATCATTCTGCTGTGGTGGCTGTGTCTGCTCCTGCTGTGCTGACTGCTGTGTCTGCTGTGCTGACTGCTGTGTCTGCTGTGCTGACTGCTGTGTCTGCTGTGTCATTTCAAGAATTTCTGATTTTGTAAAACCTGCCTCTGTCAAGGCAATTACATCTTCAATTTTCATTTTTTCTTTTCCTTTCTGCCACGGTTTTTTTTTTTTTTAAAAAAGGAAAGCATTTATGGGGTACCATCCCGTGGCTTCTGCTTCCGGCAGTTGGTTCAGCCTTGCTTTCCTATTTATGATTTTATAACTATTTGAATATTTTGTCAATAAAAAATTTGCAATTCATGTTTTGATAGTTTATTCTATTTGTTATGATGAAATTATAAATATAATTGTGAAATGTCCTGAGCTGATTTCTTCCATGTTCTGTATCTTCGTAATTATCTTTACATGAGCCAGAAATATGTTCACAAACATAAAGCTTTGCTTCTGATTTATGTTCATAGATTCCATAATTTCCAATCGTGCAAATCAATTTATATTGACGCAAATCTTCTGAATTAACTGCACTTGTGTCATCATAAGCAAATTCATTGTCTAATGCCATACTTGCAAATTTACTTTTTCGGTTGATTGCCTTATAAAGTGCAGTAGTTTCTTTTTTCTCACTGATCGGTGATCTGTTAATCAGAATTATCATTATACCTGCGTCTGGCAGCAGTGCAAACTCCTGACTTTTCTTTTTCATTCTTTCTAAGTAAGGCAACAACCCGAAAGCATTTATGATCGGATTATCCAAAGTATTACTGTTTGAAGCCAACCACCAACGGAAAGGTTTTTTTCCTTTTAATTCACGATTGGAACTGATCGTTTCTACAGCATTTAGAAAAGCCTCTTCCTCTCCATTCATTTTTTTTGCCATTTCTTCGGGGATAAATTCATCGTAAAAACCCTCCGTAAATTCTGAACCTGAAAAACCTCTATTATTTTGCATTGTAGTTAAGGCAAATGCCTCTCCGCGGTATTCAGTATTTCCATCCTGTAATTCTTCCTCTAAAATGATACGATTTTTTTCACCCTTTACAGAACGAAAATAAAAACAATGACCGGAATCAATATTTACATCAATCCAAGGATTTTTCTTTTCTGCCATGACTGATTCAAGTTGTGTAACAGTTCTACGCATATAAACTATGCTCTCATTTTTTGAAAAAACATCATTGATAAAATGATTAAAAATCCCGTAGGTTTTTCCAGTTCTTCTTGCACCAATTATAAAAATAAAATTAATCTTATTTTTATTAGCAATCCGTACAAGTTTGGGGACATCTAGCCAACCGTCATTTTGATAAATGTTCATAGAAATGCTCCTTTTTTTTTTTTTTTAAGGGGGTACAATTACCCCCCACCTAATTAAGTATTTTAGCAAAAATCTCCGTTTGTGTTAGACGATGAGTTTTTACTCTCATTATATTTTTTGATACAAGCTTCTTCAAGTTGTTTCCTCCAGTTTTTATCAAGACTGTATACTGAATTATAATATTTACCATCATTACCCTTTGAAGCTGGATAAGATAAAAATAATCCTTTCTTACCCTCAACCAAAGATAAACCTTTTACGATCAGCATATCATCTAATTTTAATTCGACAAATGCCTTTGTTTTGCTGTTTGCTGATTCATACTTTCTTACTGTGATTTTTACGTTCATGTTTTTTCTCCTTTTTAAAGATAAATAATAAAGTTAAATAAAATATATACCAATCCAACAATATACCCAAACAAGGCAAGAGTTAGAAAAAGTAACTTAAGAAAATCTTTGTTTCTCATTATGCCCCCCCATTTAAAATAACTTGTGAAGACCACGTTTATTTTGTGATAAAATTGCAATCAAATGTTTATCAGGATTTCCTGGTTCTGGTCCTGGTCCTGGTCCTGGTCCTGGTGGGTTTCCAGTATAAATTTGATACCATTTATTTGCATACTCTTTTCTTCTATCAACATGATTTACTGTAGGGTCACGACTAGGTCGTTCATATGCTACCATAAATAAAACAGCTAACTTATCCGGGTTCCAACCCATACTATTTGCTCTGAACTGCTCCGGAGTAATCCCGATCATGTCATAAGTTGCTCCGGATGATAAATAAGGTGTAATGAATGCTCTTGTAGTATACCATTGATTTCTAAGCGTAAACAGCTCCCCATCTAAGCAACGACATTGAACTGTGCCATTTGTGTAAGGACTTAATCCAAGCTGCTGGCATGCATCAATAAGATCACTTTTAGGTGTCCATTGAAAAATTCCATACCCTCCTCCTCCTCCTGCTTCAACACGTCCGGGATTGATTCCTGATTCTGCATTTGCATTGCCAGCTAACGCAGAAATTGTGCTAACATTGTAACTAAGACCAGTAAACACTGAACCAAAAATACTACCATTATTTTCTGTTTCAGCTTCTGTTAATGCTCCTGATCTGCTAATCCATTCTGCCATGCTTTCTCCTTTCTAATCAAAAATAGGTATATCCATTTCAAATTTTAACGGTAATCCAGTCTCTTTATCATAGGGGATTGTATGATTCAATTCATATTCTGTATCACTCAACCTTATAGAGCATCCATACTCTATTTTGCTTCCATCCAATTCTATTGTTTTTATTTCTGGTTCAATCAAATACTGCGTCTTCAATTTCCACTTTGGCATTTTACCCGGGTTTGCTTTTTTGAAATTCTCCCGGAAAACTTCTGAATTTCTGAAAATAAATCCTTTTCTAAAATTAGTAATATCATCATTAAGACAGTAAACACCTTCTTTTGGAACTCCTGCTACTGTAATATGCAGATCACCTTTTTCTCGATAACAATAACGTTTGCTACCGTGAGTGATAAATTCTGTGTACTCACCGTCAAAATCAGCGATTCCAAGCCTAAAATCCTCACCATTATATTTTACAAGTCCTACATTTCTTTCTGTACTTATTCTGATTATTTCATCATTGTATGATTTTAATTTTTCATTATCCCAATCGTACCCCTTTACACTGTCTGTATCTGAATAAATCCAAATTTTGCAGCAAGCACCTAACTTATATAAACACTCCTGTGCATAAGAAGTTACCCAGCACCCCCACTGAAAAGGAAGAAAGCTATTTCTGCTTTTGTAAAATTTCTCAAGTAATTCCTGCTCTTTTTCCTCAGGTATTCCACTTGACCATTCTGCAGTCTGAAAATCTTCCTCAAAAATTTGCTGAATAATTCTCTGTACCATCATACCATAGATTCCATTAAGCTCACCTTTTGAAATCATGTAAAGTGTGGGATCACTGTGTTTCAACGTTGACTTGTTGTAATACAGACTCATTACATAGTTTATTAACCACTCTGGCAAGTAGTCTTTTTCAGCACGCATAACGCTTGCAACGTCAGCACTATCATAATCATATGAATCAAGAATAACTTGTAAATCTGGGTCAGTAAATGGATAAATTACTATGTCTGCATTTACAATTTTTCCATTATCTAAATTATCAGCAAAAATACTTTTTTGTGTTCGTCCATCAGCATTAGGAAAAACACATACTTTTGCTTTATGAAATGCCATAGGTGGCATAGGACATTCCTTTTTTAACCTTACATTTGTAAGACGAATATACCCAGAAAAAGCATAATCTTCTTTTAACTCCAAAATATCTTTTAATGACAAACCATCTGTATAGACGAATTGTGTCATTGGATATTTTCTGTAACAAATGACTGCTGGATAGCTACTCGCAAAATCATAGCACTGCATTTTTTTCGTAACTATACGATTAACATAAAAACGATTTGCATGAGTATAACCACCATGATAGCAGTCTAATAGTTGTTTATACTGTTCTAAAGATAACTGCATTTGCAAAAATTTTTTTCGCCATTTCTTATCTTTTCGGCTTTCTGCTCTTGCCTTATTCCGGATAAAACCTGTATTTGTTAAGGGTACATTTGCTACTGTATATCCTCTATCTGCAATGTATTTGCGTAAAGCCTTACATAAGGCTATAGTATCAGTACAGACGTAAGCTATTTCTTTTGAAGTCCTACCAGAATCAGGGGTACGAAATTTTTTATAATCCCATGTCCCTACTGCTTTTGCAGTAGTACCCATGTCTTGACATAAGCGTTCAAGTGATCGCTGTGTTAAAATTTGACTGTCACGAAACTCTATTCCAAAAGTAGTCCAATCCATGAAGATGTATCTGTGCGTTTTTGAAGCAAGACTTCGATCAGGTTCACCCCACTTTGCAAACATATGATTCCTTATGAACATGTAGTCAAAAGGGAAGTTGTGAATGTAAAATCTGACCATATGCTCTTTATCTGCATGTAAAGTATCACAGATTCTATCAATAGTTTTAATAAGATCAGAAACATGATTTCCATATATGCAGCAATCATCTTCGATTGTAATAGTCCAATCAGTTATGTAGCCAATGTCCTTTTTATCAAAAACAAAAGTCTCAGTATCTACTGTGATGATTTTTTCATAAACCAACTGAAAATGACCTGCATTACTTTTCTTTATAAAATTACCACCAAATAGTCGCATATAATCATAGTTTTTAAAATAAATCACTGGATAATCTGCGACTATCATTTTTTACACCTACCTCCCTTTATACTTTAAAGCTTCTGATTCATTTTTAAATCCTAACATTTTAGCTATCTCTGTAGCTGTATTTCTGTCTTGTTTTCTCACAAAACTATGATAGGCTTCTTTTACTTCGTCTGGTGTCATACCAGAATTTTCTATCATTCTTAATAACTGTTTTGAGCCATAACTTTTTTTCATAGCTTCAAACTCTAAGGAATTAATAAAATCCGCTAATTCAAAATTATTTTTAAATTTAACACCATAACGATCATACATAGTCTGAACTCTTGCAGCCATAACTTCATTCCAACCCTGTACAGTAGAAGTTTTCTCTTTTAAAAGTTTCTGCATGGCAGCTACTTCTGTTCTTGGGAGATGCTTATAGATTTTCATATTTTCTGGGATTCGTTCTGCCCCACCAAAAAACCTATTAAGTAAATCCTGATAATCACCATATGCCCCACCTTGTGTCAGACCTTTTGCCTTGAGACGTCGCATGCGCTGATTAATCCTCTTTGCAAGTTTTCGTCTTAACTGCAACAGCTCAGACGTTGTCAGTGTCTTCACATTTACATTTTGACCACTTGTTGCAAGTGGGATTTTTCTATTCAAGTTATACCTCCTTTCCATACTTATATAAAGCACAGTCCCAAATATAAAAACTTAAACATAAAATTTCTACCATTGGTTCATAATAAAATAAACTGTTACGCAAATTTATGTTCACATAGCTAAGTGAGCGGTACAAGTAAAGATTGCTTATGTCATTTATTATTTGAGATGAAGTTTTTTCAACAACAAATAATTTGTCTAAAAATTTTACATGACATACAGCTTTATGATGTTTTGATGAATTGCGTACCTTTACAATTTCAATTCTTAATAGTGCGTCATCTGTTATGATTATTGACCCAATGTCCAACCTAAATATATTTAAAGCATCTATTTTTGTATTTGTATATTTTACACGCTTCATATTTTCACTCCTCTTCTTGTTCCTGGTTTATTTGTTAATCACATTTTACCCCAAT
>OHAH01001784.1_pt1 | contig 12653 bp, 10 predicted proteins | sample 1577071 | NCBI WGS metagenome assembly OHAH01 (sample SAMEA3541520, study PRJEB24748) | human gut metagenome | biome: human gut; feature: human-associated habitat; material: faeces | place: China | collected 2012 | reverse complement strand
TTGATTGATAACCGCGATTCAAAGAAGCGTTATCGTGCCGATGTGCTCATCGAGGATCACATGGCTAAGTATGAGGAGAAGATTGCCAAGGAGATTGCCAAGGCTCAGAAGCGCTTCGGCGACAGCTTCGATGAGGCTCAGTTCCGTGCAACCAACCCTCGTGTACTGGAGAACCAGAAGAAGTTTGATGATCTCCATGCCCGCTATACAGAGGCAATGCAGGGACCTAACCTGGAGATGCTGAAGCAGATTATCGAGGATGAGGGTATCGTCTGCCCTATCAGCGGTACCAAGAACTGGACAGACGTTCGCCAGTTCAACCTGATGTTCTCTACCCAGATGGGTGCTGCCAGCGATGCTACAAGCAAGGTTTATCTCCGTCCTGAGACAGCTCAGGGTATCTTCGTAGATTATCTGAGCGTACAGAAGACCGGTCGTATGAAGTTGCCATTCGGTATCTGCCAGATTGGTAAGGCATTCCGCAACGAGGTAGTTGCCCGTCAGTTCGTATTCCGTATGCGTGAGTTTGAGCAGATGGAGATGCAGTTCTTCTGCCAGCCAGGCACAGAGATGAAGTGGTTTGAGTATTGGAAGAAGGTTCGCCTTGCTTGGCATGAGGCACTGGGCATGGGCAACGAGAACTACCGTTACCACGACCACGAGAAGCTGGCTCACTATGCCAACGCTGCTACCGACATCGAGTTCAAGATGCCATTCGGCTTCAAGGAGGTAGAGGGTATCCACAGCCGTACCAATTTCGACCTTTCTCAGCACGAGAAGTACAGCGGCCGCTCTATCAAGTACTTCGATCCTGAGAAGAACGAGAGCTATGTGCCTTACGATGTAGAGACCTCTATCGGTGTTGACCGTATGTTCCTCAGCGTGATGTGCCACTCTTACTGCGAGGAGAAGCTTGAGAATGGTGAGACACGTGTAGTATTGCGCCTGCCAGAGGCATTGGCTCCAGTGAAGTGTGCCGTATTCCCATTGGATAAGAAGTTTGGTTTGCCAGAGTTGGCTCATGAAATCGTAGATGAGTTGAAGTTCCACTTCAATACCCACTATGGCGATCCTAAGGATTCCATCGGTAAGCGTTATCGCCGTCAGGATGCCATCGGTACTCCATTCTGTATCACCGTTGACCACGAGACACCAAACGACCACAAGGTAACTCTGCGTTATCGTGATACCATGGAGCAGGAGCGTGTAGCTATCTCTGACCTCCGCAGCATCATCGAGGAGCGCGTAAGTATTACTAGCGTATTAAAGAAACTTGGTAATGAAATTAAGAATTTCTAAATATCTCTTCTTGCTCGTGATGGCAGTGTTCGCCCTGTCATCATGCAGCGAGGATGATAACACCGTAGATGAGTATGCCAACTGGCAGGAACGCAACGAGCAGGCTTTTGACGATACTTTGGCTTATGCCCGTCAGCAGATAGCCAACGGTAGCGATGAATGGAAGGTAATACTCAAATGGTCGCTGCAAAAACAGACACCTAACAAGGATACTAATGGTAATGCTGTGCCTTTGACTTACAAGGATGCTGATCACATCGTGGTTCGCGTGTTGAAGGAAGGCAAGGGCAGCGGATGCCCTATGTACACCGATTCTGTGAAGGTGAGCTATCTTGGCAGATTGCTGGGCACTGATACTTATCCTGCAGGTTATGTATTCGATAAGACCTTCGAGGGTACCTACGACAAGGCCACTGCTCAGGTTACAACCAATTTGGCGAGTGGCTGGATAGATGGTTTTACCACAGCCGTGCTCAAAATGCACATCGGCGATCATTGGCTGGTGTATATCCCATATCAGCTGGCTTATGGTTCTACCCAGAGTTCGAGTAGCGTAATCCCTGCCTATTCCATGCTTCGCTTCGAGATAGTGCTCGACAGCTACTATCGTCCGGGTCAGGTAATACCGGGTTCTAGAGCTGCTGCCCAGGCACTCAAGGGAGAATGGATTACAGAGTAGGATTTTTGGGGGATTTACACCTTATTATATATAGGTGATAGAATAGGAGCGTTCCTAGGATTGCCATCTGATGGCATTCTTAGGAACGCTTTGTGTTAACATACCTTTTTGATGTGTTAACAAGTGTTTGTGTTCGTGCACAAAACGCAATCTATATTAAAAAAATGTTAGTTTTCTGCATTTTTTCGGCTAAAAGTATTGCAGTTTCAGAAAATAGTTGTACCTTTGCATCAGAAAAAATAAGTTTTAGGTTTTTAGTTAGGTAATAGATTTTATTAGGTTTAGTTGTTAGGTAAAGTTAAGATTGTTGTTCATTGGTTTATTGGTTTTAGTTAAGGTAGTTAGAAAAGATTGTTTATTCAAGGACGACAGGTGTTAGTTAAGGTAAGAATAAGATTGTTTATTCAGTGACGACAAAAAACAGTACTGTTCCGCTCTGCGGAAGTTAAGTTTTGGGAAAAACAAAGGTACGAAATTCATGTAATTAAATAAAGGTGGCGATTCCTTCCGGGAGTCGCCATTTTTTCGTTAACGCAATTAATAAGAGAAAAAATATGTTATTCAAGAATAAGACAGATTATCTGATGGAGTCGATACGCGAGGGTAGGGCGATGGCTCGCAGCGAGAAACTCAATCTCATCGTGGGGTTGAGTATTCCATCCATGCTGGCACAGATTTCCACCGTGATGATGTTCTTCATCGATGCATCCATGGTGGGACATCTGGGTGCTGAGGCTTCGGCAAGCATCGGACTTATCGAGTCAACCAACTGGCTCATTGGCAGTTTGCTCAGTGCGGCAGCTACCGGTTTCTCGGTGCAGGTGGCTCATTTCATCGGAGCCAACGATTTCGTGAAGGCTCGCCAGGTATTCCGCCATGCCCTGATATGCGGTTTGGTGTTCAGCCTTTGTGTTACCCTGGCATGTGTAGGAGTGCATTCTCATCTGCCTTATTGGCTGGGTGGCGGTGCTGATATTGCGGGCAATTCCTCACGGTATTTTCTGATATACGGTTTGGCGTTGCCCTTCGTATTTCTGTATCATATCTCCGAGATGATGCTCAAGTCGGCAGGCAACATGCATACCCCGAGTGTGATGGCGGTGCTGATATGCATCTGCGATGTGGTGTTCAATTACCTCTTCATCTACGTCATGAAGATGGGCGTAGTGGGAGCTGCCTGCGGCACGGCGCTTGCCTATATCTGCATCTCGCTGCCCAATCTCTACCTCACGGCATGCCGTAACCGGATACTCAATCTGCGTCAGGACAAGGAACCTTTCCGATGGGTGAAGGAATACCTGCACCATGCCTGCAAGATCAGCATCCCGATAGCCATACAGAATGTCCTGATGAGCGGTGCGCAGATCGTGAGCACCATGATTGTGGCACCATTGGGCAATATCGCCATTGCTGCCCACTCGTTTGCCATCACCGCCGAGAGCCTCTGCTATATGCCGGGTTATGGTATCGGTGATGCCGCCACCACCCTGGTGGGGCAGACGCATGGTGCCGGGCGTACCGATCTCTGCCGCAATTTCGCCTATATGACGGTGGGATTGGGCATGTTCGTGATGGCATTGATGGGAGTGGTGATGTATGTCTTTGCCCCCGAGATGATAGGTGTGCTCTCGCCGGTAGAGAGCATCCGCGAGCTGGGTACCACCTGCCTTCGCATCGAGGCCTTTGCCGAGCCTTTCTTTGCAGCGAGCATCGTAACCTATTGTGTCTGCGTGGGAGCGGGTGATACCCGGAAGCCAGCCGCCATCAATCTGGGTACCATGTGGCTGGTGCGCCTCACCCTGGCTTACGCCCTTTCCAAGAGCTATGGCTTGGAAGGTGTCTGGATTGCGATGGCTACGGAGCTTACCCTCAGAGGCACGCTTTTCCTCATCCGACTTTACCGCGGTTCGTGGATGAAGAGCTTCCAATGTTAGTTTTACGTTAAGATTTGCAGGTATTGGGGAAGATAATCTCCCAAATGTTTGCAAATCTTTTTTATTTTGTGTAATTTTGCAAGCGGAATATTTGAAACAAGAAATTTTATAAATCAATAGCAGATGAAACTAAGAAAGATTTTTGCAGCGTTTCTGCTGTGTTTATCTGTGGGAAGTGCGATGGCACAGATGCCAGCCATTCCTGTGGATAAGAATGTAAAGATTGGTCATCTCGACAATGGATTGACTTACTACATTCGTCACAACAGTTATCCTGAGCATGTAGCCAGCTTCTACATTGCCCAGAAAGTGGGTTCTATCAATGAGAACGATGATCAGCGCGGTTTGGCTCACCTCCTCGAGCACCTCGCCTTCAACGGTACCGATCACTTCAAGGGTAACTCTCTCCAGGATTACCTGCAGAGCATCGGCGTGGAGTATGGTAGAAATCTCAATGCCTATACCAGCGTAGAGAAAACCGTATATTACTTCACCGATGTACCTACTACCCGCCCTACAGCCGTAGATTCATGCATGCTCATCCTCAAGGATTGGAGTAACGGTATCTCTCTTACCGAGGAAGCCATCAATGACGAGCGCGACGTGGTACACAATGAGTACCGTATGCGCATCGTGGGTCAGCAGCGCATGATAGAGCGCTCTTTGCCAAAGCTTTATCAGAACAACAAGTATGGCTACCGTTTCCCTATCGGATTGATGAGCGTCATCGACGGCTGCAAGCCGGAAACCCTGCGTGCTTACTACCGCAAGTGGTATCGCCCTGACAATCAGGCAATCATCATCGTGGGTGATGTAGATGTCAACCATATCGAGAACAAGATCAAGGAGCTCTTCTCGGGCATCAAGGTGCCTGCCAATGCCGCCAAGATTGAGCCGGTGGAAGTTGCCGATAATGATACCGCCATCTACGTAATCGACAAGGACAAGGAGCAGCAGTATGATATCTTCAATATCTTTATGAAGCATCCTGCCATCCCTAATGCGATGAAGGGCGACATGAGCTATCTCATGAAGGGATACATGGACAATGTGGTTACCTCTATGCTGGGTGCACGCTATGCCGAGATTGCCCAGGAAGCTGACTGCCCATTCCTTCAGGCAGGTGCCGACGACGGCGACTTCCTGCTCTCTTCTACCAAGGGTGCCTTCAGTCTTATCGGTGTGGCAAAGCCAGGTAAGGTAAAGGAGGCTTATGCTGCCGTATTGCGCGAGGCAAAGCGCATGCACGACTTCGGATTCACCGCCACTGAGTATCAGCGTGCCAAGGAGGAGTTCCTGAGCCAGGTAGATAAGACGCTTGCCAACAAGGATAAGATGAAGAACGAGCAGTTTACCACCCAGTATGTGGATAACTTCATCTCCAACGAGCCAATCCCATCGGTAGAGGACGAGAGTCAGTTCTACAAGATGCTAGTACCTCAGCTGCCATTGGAGGCCATCAATGCCTATGCCAAGCAGCTGGTTTGCCAGAGCGATACCAACCTGGTATCGATGGTGCTGATGCGCGAGGCAGAGGGTGCCGTTTATCCTACCGAGCAGGAGCTTGCCGATATCGTGAAGCAGGTGCGCTCAGAGAAGCTGGAGGCATATGTGGACAACGTGAAGCAGGAGCCATTGATGGCTCAGTTGCCTAAGCCGGGCAAGATCAAGAAGACCGTAGAGAACAAGCAGCTGGGTTACAAGCAGCTTACCCTTTCCAACGGTGCCAAGGTGGTATTGAAGAAGACCGATTTCAAGGATAATGAGATTCTCTTCTCTGCCAATGCCAAGGTGGGTTACTCAGCTCTCGAGAAGAGCGATTACCCTAGCATCATGCTGATGAGCGAGGCTTGGGGTGCCAGCGGTTTGGGCGATTTCTCAAGCACCGAGCTTGAAAAGGCGCTCGCAGGCAAGCAGGCAGGTGTAGGCTTCTCCATCAAGCCTTACAGCCATGGCCTCTCGGGTAATTCTACTCCTAAGGACATTGAGACCCTGATGCAGCTCATCTATCTCAAGATGACAGCATTGAGCAAGGATGAGAAGTCGTTCAAGAATCTTCAGAATACCTTTGCCACTGTTCTTGCCAACCAGAGCAACAATCCTAACATGGTATATCAGGATTCATTGCAGAGCACCCTTTACCTGGGTAGCAAGATTGGCCGCATTCCTACTTCTGATGAGATCAACGCCATCAACTACGATCGCCTGATGGCGCTTGCCAAGGAGTATTACGGCAATGCCAAGGACTTCACCTTCTACTTCGTGGGCAACTACGATGAGAAGACCCTGCTCCCACTCATAGAGCAATATATTGCCAGCTTGCCAAACAAGGGTTTCAAGCTGAAGAACAAGGAGATTCCATACGCCAAGGGCGAGGTGAAGAACAACTTTACCAAGGCGATGTCAAATCCTCAAACCCAGGCATCAGAGATATGGAGCACCAAGTTGCCATTCTCTATGCAGAACATGGTACTGGCAGACGTAACCGCCCGACTGCTGGAGATGCAGTATCTGCGCACCATCCGTGAGCAGTTGAGTGCAGCTTACCATGCAGGAGCCACCTTCGGCATGCTCCGCGATTTCGACGACAAGGCTGCCATCAGCATTACCGCCAATGCCGGCTTGAATCCGGAGAAGGCTGATACCGCCATCACCTATTTCTTCAAGGGTGTAGAAGAGGTAGAGAAGCAGGTAGATGCTGCCGACTTGCAGAAGGTGAAGGAGATTCTCCTGAAGCAGGCAGGTGTGGATGAGAAGAACAATGCCTACTGGCTTGGCGTTATTGCCAACTATACAGGTATCGGTTTCGATAACCATACCGGCTACAAGGAGTTCGTGAAGAACCTCCGTGGCGAGCAGGTTTCCGACTTCCTCAAGAATGTACTCATGAAGAGCGGCAACCATGTCGAGGTAATCATGAAGGCTGAGAAGAGCCAGGAATAATATCCCCCCGCTGGGATATCATTCCGATCAGCATAGAAATCCAAAAAGTCCCGTTGAACGATTTTACTCGCCAACGGGACTTTTTGCCTTTTCTCTTTGTAGTACCAAAGAGTCATTCTGAAAATAATCTTTTTACGTAATTTCCTTTCTCTCTTACGTAAATTTTCTCAAGAGCACTCTCTTGCGAAAGTTACCCTTAGTCATTCTTCTTTGCCTTTGAAGCAAGAGCCTCACGGCGATCGTTGAGAATCTCCTGGCACTTGTTCAATGCCATATTCTCACTCATTGTGTTGACCTTAATTAAATCATTCATAACCTATTGTGATTTGTTAACGGTGCAAAGATAGGGTTTTCCTGTCATATTCGGGGATACTTTTTGAGAAATTTATGCTAATAATCGTTCTTTTTTGATGTATGTCAAAAAAATGAAACATTTATGTCTTTTCTGAACGATATTTTGAACCTTTTGATGCCTCTTTCGTCTAAGAAAATAATAAATAATGATGAAAAAAGCATTTTTTGAAACGAAAGTTACAATTATAATAAATAGAAAGTAAAAATGAAAAAGGTATTTTTTATGGCTGCCCTGGTGCTTGCCAGCACTTCCGGCAGCAATGTATGCGCAATGAATGAAGCTGTTCAGGAGGCTTCACTTTCAGAATTGATGCCTGTGAAGAAAACAACTAAAAAGACATCGAAGAAGAAAACTACTACCAGCAGCAGCTCTACCGGCAGCAGTATCATCAGTGGCATTCTGAACAATGTGATAGGTTCTGCCACCTTCTCGCAGGCAGATCTCTGTGCCCATACCTGGAAGTACAGCAAGCCGGGTTGCGCCTTCACCTCAGAGAACCTGCTGGCAAAGGCTGGCGGCGAGATTGCTGCCAGCAAGATAGAGGAGGATCTGAGCAAGTACTACAGTAAGTTCGGTTTCAGCAAGAGCAATACCTACTTTACCTTCAAGACCGATGGCACCTTTGCTGCCAAGATCGACGGCAAGTCATGGAACGGCACCTATACCTTCGATGAGAAGACGCATGCCATCCAGCTGAAGGGCTTGCTGCTGAGTGCTTCGGGTTTTGCCACCCGCACCACCAATGGCATCAGCCTTCTCTTCGAGCAGAAGAAGCTGCTCACGCTGGTCAAGACCCTGAGCAAGCTGAATCTTACCGGCAGCACTACGATGAGTGCCGTGAGCAGCATTGTGGATAACTACGATGGCGTGCGCATGGGCTTCGAGATGACGAAGTAAGATTGATTGCACTATAAGATTTAAGATTTTTAGAAGAATGAGTATTTCTTGTATTCTTAATTAAAAACTATATTCAGCAGTGTTGAACTTATGTTCAGCAGTGCTGAACTTGTATTCCGCAGTGTTGAACTTAAGTTCAGCACTGCGGAACATAACTTTCTTCGTGGATTACAAACATTTACACCGTGAAGAGACCAATATTTCCTAGTGAGTTAAAAAAAAGTATTCGAAGTTTCTATTTTATCTCAACCTGGCGAGGATTCTTCAATGCATCCAGGTAATCTTTGATGCGAATCTGCCATTCGGCATAGCTCCTTACATCATATTTGCTCCATGCAGCACCGAAGTAATAGCTGTACTTCTCCTGGTTCTTCAAGCCTCGCTTCAAGCCGAGAGCATGACCGGTGGCACCATCGTGCTTCTTATCGAAGAGCTGGTAGTAGGTGTGGTCGATGCCTTCTGGGAAGAGTATGCCCACATATACCTGGGAATTGTTCACCTCGATGTTATCCGTAGGGTCGGCATAGCTTACGTAATCCTTGGCGAAGGTCTTCATCTCCGTATCCTCCTCGTGGATTGGGAAACCGGTGGCGAAATCGGTAGGAGTGGTCAAGCCGTCATACCATACGGTCATCTTGTTGAAGTTGCTGCCCTTGTCGAGCGAGATGATGCGGTGCTCCACCACGTTCTTCATATCGCCTACGGCAGATGGGTTGTAAGTCAGTTCTACGGTGAAGCGGAGCGGACCGTTATCCAATATCCTGTAATCCTTGTAGCAGTAAGGCAGCACCTGGTTCTTGCCCACCATCAGGCTTGGTGCACCCAATCCCAGGGTAGCGCCCACACGATAAGGATCCAATCCGTTGCCATGGTCGAGATGGAAGGAGGTGAGGATGTCCGTCTCTCGTGATTCTGCCTGAAGAGCCTTGATTTGCTTGGCAAGAGCAGCTGCCTTTGCTGTATTCTTCTCTACCTTCTCCTGCTTCTGCAAGGCTCTCACCTTGGCATCCATCTTATCGCCCTTGATATTTCCGTTCATATCCTTTACGTATCGCTCGTAAACCACGGTATCAGGAGTGTTCTTCACCCAGATGTCGGTGCCGAAGGAGCGCTCGCCGGTCTTCTGAAGGGCAGGGCCATATACGCGGTAGGCGCATCGGTCGTTCTCCCATGCGATATCATCTTTTCTTATCTTATAGAGAGCGCCGGTGGCATAAACCTTCTGCTGATAAGGCTTGCCGATGCTCACGTAGTAAGTGGCAGAGCCGTGAGGGCGCACGCTGGCATCTATGAGCAGAAGACCATCGTGGGTAATCTGCGAGCCAATCTGCTGTCCGCACTTGTTCTTCACGATATAAGCCTCTCCCTTCTTGGGGGTGGCATTGCCCAGCTTCGCCTTCACCTCGCTCATGTTGAGAGAGATGAGTTCCGTGCGGGGGGTGGAAGTTGGATTGCTTACCACGATGGTAGCTTGCTGAGCATGGCAGTAGCTAGAACCTGCCAGCGCCATGAGCATCATCAGGCTTTTAGCCGTGATGCCCTTCATCATTTTTCCATGAATCTTTTTCATTTTGATTTGTTTGTTTTTATTTAATACGAATGAATAGTTGTTGATACTGAATAAAAATTTCTCGCAGCTTTTCTACGAAACTGCGAGAAATGTCTTTTATTCTTCTATAACGGAGATATCCATGCTGATATCCTCCTTAGGGCGGTCACCACGCATGGTTTCGCAGTTCTGGATCTTCTCCACTACGTCAAGGCCTTCCTCTACTTCGCCGAAAACGGTGTACTGGTTGTCGAGGAATGGGGTGCCGCCCACCTCGGTGTAAGCCTTCTGCTGCTCCTCGGTAAACTTAGGGTAACCCTGCTCCTTGCAGCGTTTCTTGGTTTCATCCACCAGCTCATCCTGGAGTTTCATCAAGCCCTCGCGGTCGCGGTTGCGGCGGAAGTTCATGATTTCATCATGGTGCTCCTTGGCAAGCTGGTTGAAGATGTTCTGCTCCATCTGCATGCCCATCTGCTTCTCCATCTGCTTCAGCTCGTTCTGCTTGTAGGTCTTTCCCCAGACGATATAGAACTGGCTGCCGCTGCTCTCACGCTCAGGGTTCACCTCGTCGCCCAGACGGGCAGCGCTCAAGGCACCGCGCTTGTGGAAGAGCTGTGGATAAACAAACTCGGCTGGGATGGTGTAATCAGGTCCGCCCGTGCCCAGCATCTTGCCCTTTGGAGCGCCCTTGCTGTCAGGGTCGCCGCCCTGGATCATGAAATCCTTGATGACACGGTGGAAGAGTGTGCCATCGAAATATCCCTCTTTTGCCAACTTGATGAAGTTGTCACGATGCTGAGGTGTCTCGTCGTAGAGGCGCACCTTGATGTCGCCCTCTGAAGTCTTGATCAATACTTTAGCCATATTTCTTTTTTGTTTCTATCTTATTTATAATTCAATAAATCCTCGGAATTTCTTTCGGAATTCGATTCTAACATTTATTTTTCTTTAGAACTTTCCCATTCGTTCCACTGCTTCATTGCCTCCTGCCAGTCGGTTTGCTCACCGCTGGCGATGGCATCCTTCTGCTTCTCTGCCTCATCACGTGCCTTGTCTCTTGCACGTTTCGCCTTCATGGCTTCGATGGTGGCATCGTCGAGAATCTGGATGGCGCCACGCTTGATGGCATCCTGCAGTTCCTCTTCGCCGAAAGCCTTGCCCGGCTCATTGAAGTCAGAGATGTTGAATTCATAATCCACGCGAAGGTCGTGGCGTATCAATTTCTGTTGCAAACGGTTGCCGGCATTCTTCAGGCGCAGCAACTTTCCGATTTCCTTGATTTCTCCTGCTGAGTATTTGTTTCTTCCCATTAATTATTTATTAATATTATATTTCTTTCTTTTTTTTCCTGCGTTTCGGCGTTTCAGTGTTTCAGCGTTTCACCTATATTTCCGCCTCTACTTCCACGCCTTCTTCTGGTTCACCTCTATCAATCTGTCGAATTCGAAATCCGCCTTGATCTTATCCAGAATTCGCTTCACGATGATGTTCATCACGCTACCCTTGCTGTAGTTCGCCGTGCACATGAAGTTCACTCGTCCCTCCTTTACCAGCTGGCAAGCCATGGCCTCCTTCTGGGGCGTATCATATACGGCGATGGCATGGCCGCCGTGCTCCTTTACCATCTTCATGCAGGGCACATCGGTTTCTCCATCCCCGAAATAAATCATTCGCGGAAAAGGGATAGGGCGCTTGCTATCGGGAATATACTGGTTTACCCTGCTGTTGTCGCTCACCTGACGGATGCCCTTGTTGATCTTGAAGAGAAACTGCGTCTTCGTGGTATAATCCACGGCTACGGCTGGCCAGTAGGCGATGCCATCCTCATTATAGAGAAACGAGCAGGCATAGATGTTCTCGAATTCCTGAGCGATGGGTGTGCCCTCTATCATCTCCTTCAATCCCGAGGAGTTGATGTAGTGCCTGATGTCGAGGCCGATGCTTGCACCATATTCGTTGATGAACGAGAACCATAGCCTTACGCCACGGAAGAGCTCCACATTCCTGCCGAAGCTCTGAAAGGATTCGCGGGTGAGTGAGATATGATTCTTCTTCGCTTCATCCAGCATCATATACATATAGGTAAGAATGCCGTTGGCATCCTTGCCCACGGCAAGCTTCCGGTTTTTTTCCCAGAATTCCTCCTTCGTCTTTCCGGTTGCCTGGATGAATCCGAACTCCTGCATGTTGCCGGGAGATAATGTCCCGTCAAAATCATAAACCAGTGCTACCTGCGGTCTTTTCTTTGCCATATCCCGTTTCCTTTCCTTCTTTTACTAGAACTTGTCTTTTTCTTCTCTTGCTGGAACTTCCGCCCCTTCATAACCTGCAAATATACATATTTTTCTGCGATAAAGCCATAAGCAGATATATAAAAAAACATAAAGACACGAAAAAAGGCGTGTAAAACTCATTTTCAGAGCCTTACACGCCTTTGATCTTTATGCTAATCTAATAACTTCTCTATGATGAGAGAGATTACTTAACCTCCTCGAAATCTGCATCCTGAACATCCTGAGCGCCATCGTTAGCACCCTGCTGTGCCTGCTGGCCACCCTGTGCACCCTGAGGACCTGCCTGCTGGCCACCCTGGTACATCTGCTGAGAAGCTGCCTGCATTACGGTGTTCAAGTTGTTGATAGCTGAATCGATGGCTGCAACATCACCTGCCTTGTGAGCATCCTTCAACTGCTGCAATGCCTGCTCGATGCCTGGCTTCTTGTCTGCAGGAATCTTATCACCGTTATCCTTCAGGAAGTTCTCGGTGGTGAAGATCATGCTGTCAGCCTGGTTCATCTTGTCAATCTTCTCGCGCTCAGCCTTATCAGCAGCAGCGTTCTGCTCTGCCTCAGCCTTCATGCGGTTGATCTCGTCCTCGCTCAAGCCAGATGAAGCCTCGATGCGGATGCTCTGCTCCTTACCGGTAGCCTTATCCTTAGCTGATACGTTCAAGATACCGTTGGCATCGATATCGAAGGTAACCTCAATCTGAGGAAC
>OHAH01001762.1_pt1 | contig 12753 bp, 26 predicted proteins | sample 1577071 | NCBI WGS metagenome assembly OHAH01 (sample SAMEA3541520, study PRJEB24748) | human gut metagenome | biome: human gut; feature: human-associated habitat; material: faeces | place: China | collected 2012 | reverse complement strand
CTTCGGGAGATTTTCTCGAAAATTGTCTCCGAGTACGAAATTAAATATTGCGCATAGAAGGGAGAAAGAAAGATGAACATTGATAAATTAAATGAATTTGATGTTTCAATAGGATTTCGGTTTGCAGAAGCTCATGAGCAAACAGCGGAATGTAGCGATGGTGGAACCGCAAGTGTTATCACGCTGCACTTTGGAAACGATTTTCATGTTGCTGCGGTTGTAGATTTTATTGACGGAGAACCTCATATTATCGAGCTTTATGCGGTTGACGATAATGGGAAGAAAATTTAAGGAAGGAGGTGCAGGAAATGAGCGAAAAGGAAAAACAGGTAGTAGAAAAGCTGAAAGAAGCAATTCCGCAGATGTCCGATTTTGATAAGGGCTATATCCTCGGCAAAGTTGAGAGCATGGCAGAGCGGAAAAAAGAAGATGCGGAGGAAAAGGAATGATTGTAATAAAAATCATTTTAATTGTATTGCAATTTTCGTTTTTTGTAATGTGCATTGAAAACGAAGGCAAAGAATTGAGATTTTGGACTGTTTTATGGCTTATTTGCGCAATTCTGATATATGCAGTCCGTTAGCGAGGTGTTGACTATGTATGTAAATCCATTTGTAGCAGGCGTTTTCGTGACAATCGCATCGGAGATGGTTCTGATTTTCCTGTATGCCTTTTTTAACCAGAAGAAATAAGAAGGGCAGGGATAGGAAATGTCAATCGGGTTGCCGCGCAGAACGCCAACAAATAAAAGAGTAGTAGCCTGCAATATCTGCGGTAAGGTTTGGAACATTGCCGCAACGCAGGATACCGGGAAGGGCTATTATTGCCCGGAGTGTAGCAAAGGTAGGGGTGCAAAACATGAAAATCGAACAAATCAGAGAAACAGCGCAAAAGAAACTGTTTGTAGGAAAGAAGGTTAAGGTGCTTGAGTTTGGCAAGGACAGGCACGGAGCAAACGTCTTGAGAAAAAGAAGAACAGGGGCGGTGACAGGATTGTATCCATTCATCTTCACCGCCATTTTTGCAGGAGGATACACAGAGAGTTTCCGCTACAGTCAGTTCTTTGAAAGTGATGGGGAAGTGGTGAGGTTATGAGAAATTGGAAACGGACTGCGTTTTATATCCGCCGGGGTCTGCTGCGGTGGGCAGCTATGTTTCTTGGAACGTTTCTTTCTCTTTGTGTCATGGTGTTTGTTCTGGAAAATGCTGACGGGCGAATAATGTTTTATCTCGCAAGCAGCGTCATGATTGCAATCGCAATCGGCAGTTTGTTCTACGGAGGACAGGAAAAATGAAAAAGCCTGTATGCGATTTCAACTGTTTTGAATGTCCGCACCCAGATTGCATCTGTGATGATTTTTCGCGAAAGGAATATGTGACGGACGCTGAAATCAACAGAATTGCAGGGATGACGAGAAGCAAAACAGGCTTGAGAAAAAAAGAATACCTCAGAAAGTATTATTCAGAACGAAAAGAATATGCCAAAGCATACCAGAAAAGCTATTACGAGAAAAACAAAGAGAGGATTCGCGAAAAGGCTAGAGATCGTTACCGAAAGAACAGAGACAGATACATAGCAAGCGTGCGCGCTTATCAAGAGAGCAATAAAGAGAAGGTCGATGCCTACAAGAAAGAATACTCAAAAAAATATAAAAGACGAAAAAGGGAGGAAAGAGAGAATGAAAAACGGCAGAGAATTGACACCAGAGAATAAGTTGCAGGAACTTTGGGAGTTGAACGGCAGGGTGAAGGCTGTTATTTCGTATCTGAAAACAGATAAATTTGTGGATGCCAAACAAATCTTGGCTATGCTTGCTGGCGGTGATGATGATGGCTTACCCATGCAGGACAGGGATAAAGACTGAATGTGACAGCTGCGGATACTGCGAAAAAGAGCAGGAAGAATGTCCGCACTGCCAAGAAACGCAATACGAATACCTTTATAAAAGGGATGACGGAGAAGTCGTTGGTTGCAGCGAATGTGTTGAAAGGATGTGGAGAGATTGACGGAAGTGTTGTTAAAAAAAATCAGCCTTAAAAACTATATGGGTGCTGAAAATGTAGAGGTTGATTTTTCCGAAAAAACGGAAATCAGAGGAAAAAACCGTTGCGGCAAATCCACGTTGATGAACGCCTACTTTGATGTTATGACAGGGAAATTTGCGAACGGTACCGCACCGACCAATATTTGTCCTGTGGACGAAAACGGAGAAGAAAAGCCTGTCAAGGAAATCGAAAGAGCGGTTACTTTGGAAATTGGTGGGATGGAACACGAAATCAAAAAGGTTACAAAAAGAAAATACCGTAAGGGCGTTTTTATCGGGAATGAAACTGTTTATGCGCTCGATGGTGTGTCTGTGAAAGCTGCGGAAGTAAACGATTTTTTAGCCAGTATCGCACCGACAGAAACGGTAGCAATGTGTTCTAACGCGTCTGTATTTTTTTCAGCTTTGAAAAAATCGACTGCGGATGCCAGAAAAGCCATTGAAGGTCTTTCTGGGTTCGATATTGAGCGTTTTTGCAAGGAAAATGCAGAATACCAGAGCATTTACGAAATGACCGCAGGAAAGAAAACGGAGGACGTATTGAAGCAACTGAAAAAACGCCTTTCTGTCGAAAACGGAGAACTGGACAGGCTGAATGTTGAATTGGACTACGAGCAGCGCAGACTTGACAGGTCGGATGATTCTGATTTGCAGAAATTGGAATCCGAGAAAGCGGTTATTATCGGAAACATTGATAGTATGGAGAACCTGAAAGAAACACTGAATATTTCAATCGACAGATACACTTTCCTGCTTTCACATATCGAAAAACTCAAAGGCGAGTTATCCAAAATCGAAAAGGAGCAGACAAAAACGCAAAGGGAAAGAATCGGTGCTATCAATGAAGAATTGGCTGTTCTGGATAAGGAAATTTCAGAAAAATCAGCGGAGTTGACCAAAAGAAATACAAAATTGCAGGATAACAAAATCTTTCTTGCCTTAAAAAATAAGGAGTTGATGGATTTGGTAAAAGAACGCCTGCGGCTGAAAAATGCTGATTTTATCGAAAGTGGCGTGTGTCATGTTTGTGGGCAGCCTTTGCCAGAAGATAAAACAGAGGAAGATGGAGAGCGATTTGAGAAAGAAAGCGAAGAAAATATCCGGCTTACAGAAAGTGCTATTTCCTCTGCGGAATCCGAGATTGAGGAAGTTGGAGAAAAACTCAGCCTTAATTCCAAGAAAATCGAAAAATTGACGGCGTTTATTTCCGATAAGAAGAAACGAGTAGAGGAAATTTCCTCTGAAAAAGAAAAAATATTTTCCGATATGAAATTTTCTGGAACGGAGGAATACAAAAGGACTTCGGAAGAATTGGAAAAATCAGAAGCAGAAGCAGCAAGGCTTTTTGAATCGACCGATTTATGGCGGCAGGTAACGGAACGAATTAGCAGCTACAAGGCCGACCTTTCGCAGAAAGAATCTGAAATCAAAGTTATTATCAGAGATACCGAAAACACAGAAAAACGAATTGAATTGTTGAAAGAATCCGTAAAGGAACAGGCACAGAAAGCAACGGATGTTGAACGCCAGATTGATATGTTGCAGGATTTTAGCATTGCCAAAAACGCCGCTTTGGAAGATATGGTAAACAGAAAATTTGAGTTTATCAAAATCAAAATGAGCGAAGAAACATTGAGCGGAGATATTAAGGAAACGTTGAGAATCAATGTGAATGGCGTTGATTACTTTAATGGTCTGAATCATGGGGACAGAATTCTTGCAGAAATTTTCTTGTTAAAAGGATTGCAGGACATGAACGGAATCAAGCTGCCGATTTGGATTGATGATACAGAATCCTTGGACGAAAACAGGATTCCAGATGTAAGCCACCAGTTAATTGTTATTCGCAGGACAGATGATGAAACTTTGAAAGTATGCAATGGGGAGGAATGAGAATGGGAATGAAAGGATATAAAGGTTTTCGCAAAGGGCTTATCTGCAAGGATAAGCAGTACGCAGAGAACACGATTTTTGAAGAACCAGAAGCAAACATTTGTGTAAATGGTATGCACTTCTGTAAAAATCCTATGGACGTACTTGACTATTATCCGTTAATTGATAATAACGGCGAAATGTGCGAATTTTCGGAAGTAGAAGCAATGGACGAAACTCTTACAAATGACGAGAAGAAATATTGCACAAAGAAACTAAAAATCGGCGCAAGGCTGTCTTTAGTAGAATTTATTAAGGCAAGTTTTGACGTAACCTATCGGCAGATTAAAGAAGAAGTTGATAATGTTTCAGAAAAAGAAAATGTCGCAGACAACGCTAAACTGGCAGGCGGAAACAACGCTAAACTGGCAGGCGGAGAATGGGCTAAACTTGCAGGCGGAGAATGGGGCTACACTGGCAGGCGGAGAACATTCTATCATGGTTTCTGAAAACGGCGGCAAAGCTAAAGGCGGTATCGGCAGTTTAATTGTTATGGTCGAACGAAACGGCAAAGGAGAAATCGTCAATTACAAAGCAATCCAGATTGATGGGGATACATATAAAGAGGACACATGGTATCAGTTGGAAGATGGAGAAATTAAGGAAGCGGAGGAATGAGCATGAAATACAGAAAGAAACCCGTGGTAATTGAAGCGTTTAAATATGATGGAGATTTAAAAGGAGCAGATGGTAAATATTATGTCCCCGATTGGGCGATAATCGCCTTTGAGAATGGCATCATGCACTATGTCAGTGATGACGGAGAAAAACCACCTATCGAACTATATATTGATACATTAGAGGGAACGCATCATGTGAGTGTTGGGGACTATGTGATTCGCGGCGTGAAGGGAGAACTTTATCCCTGTAAACCAGACATTTTCGAGCAGACATATGAAGCATGTGAGGAGTGATGCAGAATGGCAGAAATGAAGGCGTTAGAGTTTTTGAGAGAATGGCATAGAATGTGTCAAAAGTATCCGTTTTGTAGTGATTGCCCAATGGAAGATTCTTCATCTCGCAGTTGTATGCCTTGTAAGTGGGTTTTTAATGATATAGAAAAAGTAATCGCTACCGTGAAAAAATGGTCTAAAGAACATCCGAGAAAAACGATTTTGCAGGATTTCTTGGAGAAGTATCCGAAAGCTGAACTGATACATAACAAATTTCCAGAAATTTGCCCTCATTCGTTGGGATATGCGACAAATAAAGAGTGCTTTTTAGATACGGACGAACAATTTGTTTCAGAAGAATGCGAAGAATGTTGGAACAGACCGTTGGAGGAGGAATGAAATAATGGCTGAAAATACACAGGTGGCAGAAAAGAAGGAATTTACAACGGCATTAAGTCGGTGGAGCAACGAAATTACAGGATTGATTGCAAAAGACTATGAGGCTTGCGGCGTGATTTTTGATGAATATTCCAGAAAATGCGCTATGGAGGCGGTCGGCAGCATTTACAATCTTGTAAAGAACGATGGAAAAGCGAACATGAATTCACTCGATACAAGCAACTTGAGGGGTATCGTTGAAAACTGCGCAGGTCTGAAATTGAACCCTTCGGCATATCCGAGAGAATGTTATTTCCAGCTTAGAAATGTAAAGCGTGGGAACGAGTGGGTAAAGGTTGTTGAAATGGGTATCGAGGGTGCAGGATATGATTCCCTTCTCTCTCATTACGGCAAGGATGTCGAACAAGTTTATCCATATTGGGTAGTCAAAGAAGGAGATACCTATATCCCACCCAAACATAAGGGTTTGGAACTGACACCGCCAGAATGGGAGGAAAAAGGATTGTCAGATAAAGCGGTTCGGGTGGTATATCCAGTAAAATTGACGGACGGCACAGTAACATATCTGACAGCTGACAGAGCAAGCGTAAAGGTCAACCTTTTGGCTCACGTTAAGCAGAATATGATGAACGCTACATTCGGTGTTTGCGAGGATAGATACAAGGCAACGCCAAAGCAGAAAGAGGAAATCAAGGCAAAGAAGGATGAAATTCTGAACGCATTGCGAGCGTGTGATACGGTTGATGATATGTTGGAATGTGAAATTGCCAGACCATTTATCAGCGGTGCGTGGCTGGACATGCCAGAGAGCATGATTCAGCGGAAAATGTGCAACAACGCCACAAGAAAGTATCCGAAAAATTATGACCAGATGGCGAGACAGGCACAGATTGAACTGGATGATGCATACCGCCAGACACAGGATGATGTTGTGGAAAGTGCAAATGCCGTTGATTTTGACGAGGAAAACATCATTGATGGGGAAATTGTACAGGAGGGATGATTTATGAGAATTGTTAGTCAGGATGGAAGATTTGATTTGCCGTATGAACTTGTTGTAGTTTCGATTGACACTGTAGACAAAATGACGATTATCGCTTATGCAGTAAATTCAGATGACAGTGAAATTTGGAAATTAGCTGAATACTCCACAAAAGAAAAAGCCGCAAAGGCTATGGAAATGTTGAGGACGGAATACGGGAACTACAAACAGGCAAAAAGCAGTGAATATTATTTCGCTTTCAATTATCCTAAAGTATTTCGATTTCCGAAAGATAGCGGGGTGTGATGATGATAGTCGATACAAACACAGAGTATATCTCAAAAACAGGACATGTTGAATTTGTCAATTATACAGGTTCTTTCCCTAATCTTTGCAGGGGGGTATTGACTTTAAAAATTGACGGAGAAATAGTTAAATTCGGTCATGATTATAAGGATTATTGTTTGAAAACATCAAAATTTAATGATTCTAATTATGATTCGTTTTGGCAATCTGGAGGATGGATAGATGAAGAATATCGCACGCGCTCAGGAGAATGGGAAATATACTTAAACAAATTACCGGAACAATACCGTCAGTATGCAAGAGAAATAGATGTGGTTTTTAATTCTTGCGTGAGACATGGATGTTGTGGAGGTTGTTCTTGAAGAAATAAAATGTATTGCAATAGGAGGATATGAAGATGATAGAAAGAGTAAAAGGGATTGAATAATCGTTAGGGGGGTGCGAAAGTGCTGTTAAAAACGATAGCGACAGGGAGCGCAGGAAACTGTTATATGCTCGCCGATAGCAATGGAAAATCTCTTATCCTTGACTGCGGTGTTCCGAAAGGAGTGATTAAGTACGGAAGAATGGAAATGGATTGATGGATACGAAGGGCTATACCAAATTTCAAATTATGGAAGATTGAAAAGTTACAGAAAAAATAAAAATGGAGGGATAATGTCAAACACAGATAAAAATGGATGGTATTTTACCGTAAATCTTTTTGACTGCGATGGGAAAAGAAGAACAGAACGAATACATAGGCTTGTGGCAAAGGCATTTATAGGAGAAATCCCGAAAGGTTACCACATACACCATAAAGACGGGAACAAACAGAATAATAGATTAGATAACCTTGAAATAATACATCCAGCTAAACACAGCATGGAAACAATTAAGAAAAACAAAAATGTAATCAAAGGGATGAATGACTACAATAAGTACGTCAAGCCAAAAAGAGTCAAACAATACACATTGGACGGTGTATACCTTGCCGAATATGTCAACTGCGAAATAGCGAGCAGAATGACAGGGATATGCCAAAGAAATATATCTCAAGTCGCAAGCAAAGAACCATACAACTCAAAAGGTAGTGTAAGAAAACAGGCAGGCGGTTATGTATGGAAATTTGAAAAAGAAGGCGAGGTGATGTAGATGTTTTTGAGAACGATAGCCACAGGATCAAGTGGAAATTCGCACGCCTTAATCAGCAGAACAGGAGAAATTTTGTTACTTGATTTAGGCGTATCAGAAAAGACTGTTAAAAAAGGTGTTGATTGGAAAATATCAAATATTGTCGGAGCGATAGTTACTCATAAACATCTCTGACTTGACCATAGCAGGTCGATAGAAGATTTTAAAAGAATGGGAATACCCGTTTTTGTACCATATCTGAAAAACGATAGTAAATCGGTAAATATGGGCGGATTTGTAGTAAAATCTTTTGACCTTACAACGATTGATGGCAGATGGACACACACAGATGCGGACGGCGAACCTTGTGCTTGTTATGGTTTCCTTATCGAACATGAGGAAATGGGAAGGATGCTTTATATCACTGATACGGCTATTGTCAAATGGCGGTTCAAAAATATAAACCATATTCTTCTCGGCGTGAATTATGACAAGGATATGATTCATCCCGATAACGAAGGGAAAAAGAATCATATTTTCGGCGGTCACATGGAGATTGAGACAGCTTGTGAGTTTGTAAAGGCGAATAATTCTAATTCCTTGCATAACGTCATAATGTGCCATCTGTCAGCTGATAATGCCGATTCCGATAAATTCATCGAGCGTATGAAAGAAGTGTGTCCTACGGCGAATGTGTACGTTGCAGGGCGTAATGACGGGTGGTGGTTGAGTGATGGGAAGGTATGAGTTTTCCTTAAATGCAAATATCAAGGCGAAGGATGGCATTTGCCCCTGCTATGGTTGCGAAAGAAGGATTGCTGGATGCCATTCAAAATGCGAGAAATTCACAATTTGGAATCAGAAGCATTTGAAAAATAAAAAAGAAATGCAAAAGAAGGCGTTCATCGAAAATCAGGCGGATTACCGGAAGAATGAATACTTTAGAAGAAAGAGGGACAAGCAGAAATGAATAAATGTATTTTTGTTGGCAGAACAACAAGAGATGTTGAACTCAGATACACGCAGTCCGCAAATCCTCTAGCGGTCGGAAGAACTTCCGTTGCGGTCGAAAGCGGATATGGAGATAAGAAGAAAACGAGCTTTTTCAATATTTCTGCTTTCGGCAAAACGGCGGAAACAATGGATAAATTTGTTAAGAAGGGTACGAAAATCATCCTTGAGTGCGAAGCTGCGCAGAATGAATACACCGACAGGGAAGGGAAGAAGCAGAACACGGTATCCTTTATCGTGAAATCTTTCGAGTTTGCCGAGAGTAAAGTGGCAAGCAGCAGTGCAGGGCAGACAAGTGATGCGCCGAAATCACAGAGCAACGCCGATGGTTTCTATCCCATCGACAATACCATTGAAGATGATGATTTGCCGTTTTAAAAAATAAGAAAGGTGGAGACTGATTTTGAGAATAGAAAATTTAGTCGTTTTTTTGAAAGAGAATTTTGAAAAAGGGATACAAATGTTCGATACTGCGAATATTGTAGGCGATTTCATGGTGCCTATTTATAAGAAGGACGATATATTGGTGTTGTTCGCACCAGAATATGATTACATTGAGATATTCGGAATATCTGATGAAGAATTTGAAAGAGTTAGAAAAGAGGTTAATCGAAAAAGACGGAAAAGACGGAAAAGACGGGGAGGTGAATGGATTTGAAAAACATAAAAACGGAATTGTTTAATGACAATTTCCAGAACTATAAGCGGTACGGCATCCCCAAAGCGCAACTTGTTATTGCTGATATACCCTACAACGTGGGTACGAATTTCTACGGTAGTAATCCAATGTGGTACAAGGGTGGGGACAATAAAAACGGCGAAAGCAAACTTGCCGGAAAAGCCGCTTTTAATACCGATTTTAATTTCAATCTGTATGAGTATTTTCATTTTTGCAGCAAACTGTTGAAGAAGGAAGATACGAAAACCGTATCACGTGGTCGCAGTAGTGATTCGCCCTGCATGATTGTGTTCTGTAGCTTTGAGCAGATTCCCACGCTTATCAATGCTGCTAAGAAACATGGCTTTGTAAACTACATACCTTTGGTTTTCTGCAAGAATTACAGTCCGCAGGTTTTAAAGGCAAACATGCGTATCGTTGGTGCGACAGAATACGCCCTTGTATTTTATCGTGGAAGGTTACCAAAGTTTAGAAACGGCTGTCAGCAGGACGAGAACGGGAAGAATATTCGCGGCACAGGACGGATGATTTTTAATTGGTTCGCATGGGAGAAGGACGGAAAAGAGATTCCTAAAATTCACCCTGCGCAGAAGCCCGTAGCCGTAATTAAGAAACTGATTGAAATTTTTACGGACGAAGGGGACATCGTGATTGACCCTTGTGCTGGTAGTGGTTCGACACTAAGGGCAGCAATGGAAATGGGAAGAAACTCGTACGGATTTGAAATTTCAAAGGAATTTTACAGACGAGCAAAAGGCGAAATGCTTGTTATACCAAATCATTGTTATGTAAAAATAAATGGTGATGCGATTCTAAGGGGATTGAAAGATGGACTATCAAAAATTTAAGAAAGCGAAGGCTATCGAAAAGAAGAACAAGGAACGCTTGCTGAAAGTCAACCCAAAACTGAATGAGGATAGCGGAATTTATTTCCTAACAAGAATTGATGAAAACGGATTTAAGTACGCATATATCGGGCAAGCGGTACATATTCTGACGAGGCTTGCACAACATCTTGTTGGCTATCAGCATATCGACCTATCTTTGAAAAAACACGGCTTATACGATGCCGAAACAAATCAGTATGGATGGAAAATCGGATTTATGCTTTACAAGGATACCGAGTTGGATAGTGCGGAACAGCACTGGATAAAGAAATATGCTGATGGTGGTTATCAGTTGCGGAACAAGACAAGCGGCTCACAAGGCGAGGGAAAATCGCAAATTGCGGAATATAAATCCGCTAAAGGCTATCGTGACGGCTTGGAGCAGGGCAGAAAGAATCTTGCAAAGGAATTATCGCATATTGCCGAAAAGCACCTCACAATCGAAATTAGAGCGGATAAGAGGGGGAATAAGATTTCAGAACGGCAGTACGAGAAGTTTATGGAATTGATGAAAGGCGGCGAAAAATAATGAGCGGCGGAAGTTGGGGATATCTATACTCAAAGGAATTTGACGAGCTTGTGCAGTATAGCAGTGTTGAATTGTTAGAAGAAATGTCTGACTACCTCAATTCAAACGGATATGAAGATGTGGCAAAGGATGTGAGGAGATTAGTCGAGTATATCAAATCAGCCAGAATCAGAATTGAAACGCTTCACGAAATGCTCAGTCCTGTTTTTAAGGCGGTTGAGTGGTACGATAGCAGCGATTGCGGGAAAGATTCAGTTAGCAGGGCAATAGAAGATTACAGAAACGGAAGGGCGGTGATTGATGGTTGAGATATGGGTTGCCATACAAGGGAAGTAAAAATGCTATCGCAAAGTGGATAGTTTCAAATTTGCCGTCAGCAGATACATTTGTCGATTTGTTTTGCGGCGGCGGTGCCGTTACGCATTGTGCGATACTAAGCGGAAAATGGAAACGATTTATTATGAACGATATAGACGGAAGGCTGCCTATTCTATTCAAGGATTGCGTATACGGAAAGTATACAGTTGAAAACAGGAGAGAATGGGTTGATAGGGAAACATTTAACAGGCTGAAGGACAAAGATGCTTATATCGCACTCGTCTGGTCATTTGGAAACAATGGGAAGGACTACATATACGGTGCCAAGATAGAACAATTCAAAAAAGACTATCACAGAGCGGTTTATTCAAACGATACAAGTATTTTGGAAAAGTATGGATACAAAATAAATCCTTCAAAATTAAACGATGTGTATGGGCGTTATCTTGAGTTTAACAGGCAGATAAAGAAGTTTGCAAGAAATGATTTGGGCATCCTTTCAAGACAAATAGAAATAGAAAGCCTGCAACGCCTGCAACGCCTGCAAAGCCTGCAAAGCCTGCAAAGCCTGCAAAGCCTGCAAAGCCTGCAAAGCCTTGGCGTTGATTACAGAAGGGTTAAAATTCCGAATGACGCAGTGATATATTGCGATATTCCATACGAAGGAACAAATTGTGGAAAATATCAAGGATTTAATCACGGAGAATTTTACGAATGGGCTGAATGGCAAGATAACATTTTTATATCAGAATATCAAATGCCAGAAAATTTTATTCCGATAGCAAAAACAGAAAAAAGTGTTTTGTCTGCGGCAAACAGCAACAGCAAGGTTGCCACAGAATACTTGTTTACCAACCGAAAAACATACAACAGATTTTCGAAGGAGAGAAAAGAAAAAATAGGTCTTGAGATGGCAAGCCAATTAAATTTGTGCAATTTGTAGAGGTTGAAAGGTGGTGAGTAATTGAGAATTTACATAAGCGGTGCTATTACTGGAACAGAGGATTTTAGAGAAAGATTTCTTGAGGCAGAAAAGGAACTGATTGCAGCCGGACACAATACGGTAAATCCCGCAAGACTGAATGATATCATGCCGAAAGATGCGACACACGAGGAATACATGAGAATGTCTTTTGAGTTGCTCGATATTTGTGATGCAATTTATATGTTGGATGGATGGGAAAGCAGCAAAGGTGCAAACCAAGAATACGGTTTCGCCAAAGGAAAAGGAATTGAGATTTATAATGGTTGACAGCGGGGTGGAGGAATGATTGAGAAAAACAAAGAAACCAATACATACCACGCCATTTGTGATTGCTGTTATGAATATGGCAGTTTTAAGCAAGGAGTGAAGGAAATGAGTGTGACACTTGAAGAAAAGATTAAGCAGTTAAGAGCGGCAGAGAAACGGCTCCGGAAACATCTGTCGGAGGATGAATTTGGAGTGGTCAGAAGAACTGCGGAGGGATTTGGACAGGAAGCTGACTGGCTGGAGGAACTAAAACGCTACAGGGACTTGGAAGAGCAGGGACGGCTATTGGTGCTGCCCTGCAAGGTTGGAAAATATGAAAAAAGATTAGTCGATTTAGAGAAAGCCATGGACAAGAGTACTTTATATGATTGGTATGTCACTTCCGTAAAACAGAAAGATACGCCTGT
>OHAH01001761.1_pt1 | contig 12764 bp, 7 predicted proteins | sample 1577071 | NCBI WGS metagenome assembly OHAH01 (sample SAMEA3541520, study PRJEB24748) | human gut metagenome | biome: human gut; feature: human-associated habitat; material: faeces | place: China | collected 2012 | reverse complement strand
GGCTTTTGACTTTATTATAACTTGGAGAGAAACACGCACGAGGCCGAATGCTTACACTTATCCTGATGAAAAAGAATATGTTTCCGGTTGTGTCAGTTTGCTCATTTAGGGGTGCGATACGGTGACAAGTGCCTGGATATAGGACTTTTGAAGCATTGGGGAACCAATCTGTGCGGAGTATGCATACCCCAAGAGGGTGCGGCTGAAGGATTTTTCTTCGGGCTGAAGCATTTTCAGGTGTAATCCTTCAGCCGGAATGCCCACCGGCAAAGGGTTTGCGGAGAGGCTGAAGCTTTTGAAGGAATTTTCCTGTCCTTTTTCTTTGTATCACGAATTTGCTGAATACTCCTGGTTTTCCGTAATGCGCTGGTTTGGGCTAATACTTTGCACCCTTTCGGGTATATTATGCAAAAGAAGCTAATAAATTATACCCATTAGGGTGTAATTATCGCTGGTTTTGCTATATTGGTACCCTAAAGGGTGTAATTATGAATAATTCATTGTCATTGTTTGTTAAGGAAATGCGCAAGCGGTTCGGACTTACGCAAGTAGATTTGGCAGCTAAGGCGGGAGTGGGGCTTCGCTTTGTGCGCGAGTTGGAACAAGGAAAGCAAACTTTGCGAATAGACAAGGTAAACCAGGTGCTTGCCCTCTTCGGGTATGAAGTGGGAGCAGTGCCTGCAGGAAAGGAGCATAGCGTATGAGAAGGGGAAAAATATACCTGAATGATATATATCTACGCGGGGACGCTGACGGAAGACGAAAATGGTTTTACCTTTGTCTATGATGCCGGATTCTTGCGTTATCCGGCTGGCACCTGAAGAACTTTTCATTGTATGATACGGGGATGGGCTATAGTCTGACGCCTGCATACCATTTGCTGTCCACGGTTATTGTCATGCCCGAGGATACGGAGGAGCTCGCCGGGGGGCAGTGGCAAGGTAATAGAGAACATCGCTTGGAAATTCCGACGTTCCATCATTAAATGGATGGAACTGATAGATGTTTCCTTCCTGCCCGAAGACATGAAGAAACCCTATAAAAGACTGGTGCTGCAACGTTTGCTTTGGCTGCGCTGAAAGATCTTTCCTTTTCTGTTTTAGTTATTTTAATTAAAACGTATGCAGTCTTTAAACATCTATTTCGTTTCTTTGTTAAAGAAGACTTAGTACGAACTAAAAGATTGTAGATATGAAAATTCGTTATTTATCTTTGATAGTGTTACTGGTAATGAGCGTATTTGCTCCTATGCAGGCACAAACCTATGACAATTTGTGGAAAGAACTGGAAGTATTGGAACGAAAGGATCTGCCCAAGTCGGTTATTTCCGAAGCAATGAAAATCTACGATAAAGCAAAAGCGGAACAGAATGTACCGCAAATGATGAAAGCCTATCTCACTGCCATGCAGTACCGTTCCCTTTTAACTCCCGATAGCTTGAAGGTAGATATGAATGGTTTGGAACAATGGGCTTCCCAAACCGGCAGTATGGAAGACAAAGCTATATTGTATTCCATTCTGGGTGAAATGACCATGCCTGCCGACGTAAAAAAAGGATTGGGTTATTTGCAGGCCTCTCTCAAGGATAAAGACCGGTTATTACTTATCCCGGTCGAGAAATTGAGACCTATGGTGAGAGTGGGAGAGGCTAGTAAACGGTATTTTCGTGATAATCTGTACAACCTGCTGGCACGTCGTGCCATACAAATCATGCAGCAGTACAGGTGGCAGGCGGCTGCTAAAGCAAATCAGACAAACAGTCTGCCTGCGGATATGACGGATATGGATCAGTTTGTTACTTATCAGTTTGTTCCCGTCTCTGATTGTGACCTGACGGCAGCTGTCATGCAGACTTATCAGTCCTTGCTGAAAGCATACGATACGGAAACGGAGCGTGAGGGTTGGTTGCTGACCGGGATAGACGCATTGAATTACCTGTACCGCAATTTTTCCGGAAACTTCTCGAATGACGTATGCCAACAGGAACTCCGGAAGTGGATTCATACTTATCCGGCTGTGAAAACAGTCCCTGAAGCTTATCTGGCTTTGGCACAATTCCTACAGTATCAAAATAATCAGGTAGAGCGCTTGCGGATAGTTCGTGAAGGAATAGCCGGATACCCCCGTTACGAAGGTATCAACCAACTGAAGAATATAGAAAAGGAAATTCTGAATGCAAGCCTTTCACTGGAAATAGCTACGGCCTATCCGGGTGAACAGCAGTCGGTGAAAGTAAATTATAAAAACCTTACCGGCATCACCTTGCAGTTATATAAGGTGAATTTACCCGTTACCTCTGCCGTATTGCAGAACAGAACCACCCATTTTGAAAGTAAATATGCCCGTTTGCAACGCGAGGAGCATTTTTCTTTGAAACCTACTACAGATTATTTGAATGTCGATACCACCCTGACCATACAGGCTCCTCAAGCGGGAATTTATTTCTTAAAGGCAGTGCCCGATGGGAAGAAGGGCGTTTCGGACGGAACATTAATGAATGTCACCGCTTTAAAGACCATTTATCGTCCTCTGCCGGATGGTACGTTGGAACTGGTGGTGGTAGATGCAGTGAGCGGACAGCCTGTTTCTGAGGCAGAAGTAACCATTTATACGGAGAAGGGGGGAGGTTATTCTCCCCAACAGACCTACCAGGCGGATAAACAGGGTACTTTGAAACTGGATTTCCTGAATAGTAACAAATACTGGTATAATGCACATACGGCGGCTGATAATGCGATGCCCATCTTGAATCTTTGGAAAAACGATTATTACTATAAAGAGAGCAAGAGGAAAGAAGTTTTGCAATTATTTACCGACCGCTCCATTTACCGTCCCGGTCAAACCGTATATGTATCCGGCTTGGCTTATGAAATGGAAAAGGATTCTACGCGTGTGCTTGCGGATAAAAAATATACGGTATCCCTATATGATGCGAATAATAATGAAACAGGAAAAGTGGAAGTACGGACGAATGGTTTTGGCTCGTTCAGCGGACAGTTTGTTTTGCCCTCTCCTTGCCTGACCGGTTATTTTAGCTTGCGTGCGGCCGATACTTCTGTCAGTTTTAAGGTAGAAGAATATAAACGTCCCACCTTTGATGTCACGTTTGAGCCCGTGAAAGTGGAGTATCAAGTGGGTGACTCTATAGAAGTGGTGGGTATGGCAAAGACTTTTGCCGGTGCGCCTGTGCAGAATGCCAGGGTACACTATAATATATCTCGTTCCTATGCCTGGGTCTGGCGGTTTATGGGCAGAGGTTCAGCCCGTTGGGAGGGAGAGGCAATGACCGATGCGGATGGTAAGTTCAGCGTTCCGGTGCATTTTGAAATAGACTCGGACAGGAGAGAATCTCCGTTGTGGTATTATACGTACAACATACAGGCGGATGTGACGGATGGTGCAGGTGAGACACAGCAAGCTAATTTGTCATTGCCTTTAGGAAGCACTTCAATGGTGCTGAATATGGATAATCTGCCCGATAATTTGGTGAAAGAAAAGAAGCTGGAAATAAAACTGACAGCCATGAATCTTTCGGGTGAGCCGGTAGATACTCCGGTTACTTATCAGGTAGTCGAAATGGAGGAGCAGAAAGACGGTCAGGAAAAAGAAGGCAGAAAGGTATTGACCGGTACGGTGGAAGCCAACAAGAGTTTTGTTCCTGAGGCTATTTATGCCCTGCCTTCCGGCAATTATCGTTTGAAGCTCTCGGCTAAGGATACGCAGGGCAGAGAGTGTACGGCATCTAAGAATTTCCTTCTGTTTTCATTGAACGACAAGCGTCCGCCTTTCGTGATAACGGATTGGTTCTATCAGGATGGTCTGGAATTTGATGCAGCATCTCCGGCTACTGTATATATAGGTAGCAGCGAAAAGAATGTCTATCTGCTTTATGATGTATTTGCAGGAAATAAGCGCTTGGAAAGCAAACGTATAGAGCTTTCGGACTCGGTGGTCAGTTTCCGCTTCCCTTATAAGAAGGAATATGGTGACGGCATTCTGGTAAGTATGGCATTTGTGAAAGATGGCAGACTTTACAGTCATAATGCACGGATTATGAAACCGGCCCCTGAAAAGAAGTTGCAGCTGAAATGGACTACGTTCCGTGATAAACTCCGTCCTGGACAGCAAGAGGAATGGAAACTGACGGTACTTTATCCGGATGGAAGCCCGGCTGAGGCTGAAATGCTGGCTACTATGTATGATGCTTCTCTGGATAAAATCTATAGTGCACATAAGTTGGACTTTGGAGTGGACTTTCATTATGTGGTTCCTTTGACTTATTGGAATACATCCTATATGCGGAATGCTTATTTGTATGTTGATTTCCCGTTGAAGAGGCTCCGTGCGGTTCCTTTGGAATATAGTGAATTGATCATTCCATCTACAGGAAGAATGGAGGCTATGGTGGTAGGTTACGGAGGCAGTCCTCGTGCCACTCTTGCAGGAGCTTTGAAGATTAGAGGCAGGAGTGCCGCAAATGCTGTGATGAACCAGGAGGCTGTTACTGATATGGTGCTCCAGGAAGAAATGGTAGAAACATCTGCACAGGAAAAGGTAGAAATGGGCAGTTCTGAAGAACTGGCAGAAACGGGTGATATACAGATACGTGAAAACTTTGCGGAAACGGCATTCTTTTATCCACAGCTCCGCACCAATGAAAAAGGTGAAGTCAGTATTTCCTTTGTACTGCCCGAAAGCCTTACCCGATGGAAGTTTATGGGCTTGGCACATACCCGGAATGTGGATTATGGAAAGATAGAAGCTACCGCTACTGCCAGCAAGGAGTTTATGCTTCAGCCTAATATGCCCCGCTTTGTCCGCGTGGGAGATAAAGCGAATATTGCCGCTTCACTGATGAACCTGTCGGACAAGGGAGTGAAAGGGACTGTCCGCATGGAATTGTTTAATCCGGAAACAGAAAAGGTATTCTATTCACAAAAACAGAAGTTTGATGTGAAGGGAGGAGAAACCGGGCATGTGAACTTTACTTTTGAAGTGAGTGACAAATATGCGGTAATGGCATGCCGGATGGTAGCGGATGGAGATACCTTCAGTGATGGAGAACAGCGTTACATCCCCGTTCTGACAGACAAACAGTGGGTGACGGAAACCGTTCCTCTGAACGTGAATGGGGAAGGTGCGCATACTTTCTCTTTGGAAAACCTGTTTAACAAGCATAGCAAAACGGCTTCCGAACAACGGTTGACCGTAGAATTTACTGCCCATCCGGCTTGGTATGCCGTGCAGGCTTTGCCTGTAGTGGCTCATCCTCAGAATGAAGATGCTCTTTCCTGGGCTACCGCTTATTATGCCCATTCATTGGCTGCATATATAGTTAAAGAAAATCCCCGTATCAAGCAAGTCTTTGATAGCTGGAAGGCTCAAGGTGGCACGAAGGAGACTTTTATGAGCAATCTGCAAAAGAATCAGGAACTGAAAAATATCCTGCTGGCTGAAACTCCCTGGCTGGCAGAAGCTACCAATGAAGCCGAACAAAAACAGCGTATCGCCACTTTGTTTGACCTGAATACAATGAATAGCCAACTGGCTGTTTCTGTAGAAAAACTGGGAGAATTGCAAAATGCCGATGGCGCATGGAGTTGGTATAAAGGTATGCAAGGCAGCCGCTATGTAACTACTCAGGTAATGGAAATGCTTGTCCGGCTGAATGCATTGACCCATCAGGATGCTGACAGCCGGATGCAGCCTATGATTCAAAAAGGGTTCGAGTATTTAGGCAAGCAGGCAGCCGAAGAGTATAAGTCCATGAAAGAAGCTGAAAAGAAAGGGGCTGTCGGTATCCGTCCGTCAGAACAGGTTCTCAGGTATTTGTATATCTGTGCTTTGGATGGCAAGGCTCCGGTTGATGAAAAGGTGAACCGGTATTTTATAGACAAGTTGTCCGGTGAGGGAAAAGAACTGACGATTTATGGAAAGGCGTTGGGAGCTATCATCTTGCAGCAATCCGGTAAGGTGGCAGAAGCCAGGCTGTTTATGCAGTCATTGATGGAGTATTCTGTTGTGACGGATGAAATGGGGCGTTACTTTGATACTCCTAAAGCCCGATATTCATGGTTCAGTTATAAAATTCCGACTGAAGTGGCTGCTATGGAAGCTATACAGCGTATAACAAAAGATACGAAAGCTATTGATGAAATGAAACGCTGGCTGTTGAAGCAGAAACAGACACAGACTTGGGAAACGCCGATTGCCACGGCTGATGCGGTGTATGCATTGATGGCTACAGGAGCTTCGGATTTATTGGCAAATACAGGAGGAGTAGAGATTACTTTAGGTAAAGAAGTGATCCGGACTCCGGCAGATGATGCCATCGGTTATATCAAGAAGACGGTGTCCGGTGATGTGATGAATATCAAGAAAGTAAGGGTGGATAAAGAAGGAGCCGGAATGGGTTGGGGAGCCGTTTATGCCCAATATCTGGAAAGTATGGATCAAATAGGTGAGCAGGGAAACGGATTGTCTGTCAGCCGTCAATTATATAAAGGAGATGAGGCTTTGAATGAATCAGTTCCATTGAAAGTTGGCGATAAGATTACCGTTCGCCTGACTGTGAAGGCTGACCGTGATATGGATTTTGTTCAGATCAAGGATGACCGTGCAGCTTGTATGGAACCGTTACAGGCAGTTTCGGGATTCCGTTGGGGCAACGGGCTGGGATATTATCAGGCTACCAAAGATGCTTCGACTCAGTTCTTTATCGATCAGATGAGAAAAGGAACTTATGTGATAGAGTATCAGGTGTATGTGAACCGGACAGGAGAATATCAGGCCGGAATTGCAACTGTTCAGTCTGCTTATGCTCCGGAATTCGGAGGGCATACGGGAGGATATCGGGTGATGGTGGAATAAAGACACGGGATGTCTGGAATTAGTTGTGTGATTTCATAAAAAGTAAGTTAGCTTGCTAACTTACTTTTTTCTTATGCTTCTGCCGTCCACCCATTCTAGTCTTATTTCAAAACCATCTTCAGCCGTGCCATAAAAATAGCGGCCTGAAACGGATGGATATTCAATTATAAATGTATAACCATCTGAATAATATAGATACAACCAACCGTTTTGAATTTCCCAGTCAAACTTATATACCCTATAAAGTTCATCATTATAGTAACAGCGCTCTCCCGTACCTACACCATGATCTGTGAAAGCACCTGAGGTGAATGTGATGTAACTGTAAAGAGGTTCTCCATATCGGTCTTCAAATCCCATATCGCCCCACCAAGTCTTACCGTATAATCCTGAAATGTCAAATCCTCTTTCCTCATCGCTTTCACATGAAGAAAAACTTATCATTGTAATCAATGCAATGGCAACGAACCAGTAATGTTTTACTATTTTCATAATTTATCTGATTTTTAATGCGGGACAAAGATAAAGGTTATTCATAAGATAAAATAAATTATAGGCTGAAAAAATGGGTAAAGGATGTTTTTTGTCTATCTTTGCTATCTAAAAAGCATAAAATAATTGTATGAAACATATTATACTGATAGTAAGTTTGTTAATGGGAGTGACTTTGGGAGTACAGGCACAACCCAAAGCATTATTTGATAAGACAACGCATGAATTTGGAACTATTTTATGGAAAAATCCGGTGACGGCAACCTTTAAAATCACTAATAAAGGAGATAAACCTTTAGTGATATCTAATGTGACAACGTCTTGTGGCTGCACGGTTGCTGATTGGACCAAAGAACCGATTGCACCGGGAAAGACCGGGATTGTCAGTTCTACTTTTGACGCCAAAGCCATCGGACGTTTTCAGAAGAGCGTAGGCATTTATTGCAATGCCTCGAATAAACCTATTTATCTGGCTATCCGGGGAGAAGTAACAGCCGATCCTAAGAATTATACTTTCACTCATCCTTTTCAAATTGGCGCTATTCGTCTGGATAAGGAAGAAATAGAGTTTGAGGATGCCAATAAAGGTGATAAACCGACTATGGAATTGTTGGTTGCCAATACGTCAGATAAACTATATACCCCTGTGCTGATGCATTTGCCTCCTTACCTCAGTGCTGTTGCAACTCCGGAAAAATTAGGAAGGGGACGTACGGGTAAAATCAAGATCACTCTTGATACGGATAAGCTGCCTAAATTGGGCTTGACAACAGCTTCTGTTTATCTATCCCGTTTTCCGGGAGATAAGGTAGGAGAGGAAAATGAAATTCCGGTTTCTGCCATATTATTGCCGGATTTCTCGCATATCAGCCAGCAGGAACGCTTGAATCCGCCTGCCATTCATCTTTCTGCCAAAGAGTTGCAGATGGGAGAACTGAAAAGCGATGAAAAGAAAGCACATACGATTATTGTTAAGAATGTAGGAAAATCTAATCTGGAAATTCTTGATTTGCAGGTGTTTAATTCTGCTTTGGGGGTCCAGTTGAAGAAACGTGTCTTGAAACCGGGTGCGTCTACCAAGTTGAAGATTACTGCTTTCGGTCAAAATTTGAAGAAAGTAAAGGGTACTCCGCGTGTCTTGATGATAACCAATGATCCTAACAATCCGAAGATAATTATAAAAGTAAAAGTAACCTCAAAAAAATAGCTATGGAACATCCTGAAAATAGTGAAGAATATAAGGGATTGACAGTGAACAAAGGTATTGAGCAACCATCTATTGTGAATCCTTATTTGAAACTACGTAAAAAACCTCGTCGTCGTGAGTTTTCCGTAGGTGAATATGTAGAAGGCATCGTAAAAGGTGATGTGACCGTATTGAGTCAGGCGGTTACTTTGGTGGAGAGTGTAAAACCGGAACATCAGGCTATTGCCCAGGAAGTGATAGAGAAGTGTCTGCCTTATTCCGGAAATTCTATGCGAATCGGTATCAGTGGTGTGCCCGGTGCCGGCAAGAGTACATCTATTGATGTATTTGGATTGCATGTGCTTGAGAAGGGAGGAAAATTAGCTGTTTTAGCTATTGATCCCAGTAGTGAGCGTTCTAAAGGCAGTATTTTGGGAGATAAGACCCGTATGGAGAAACTATCTGTCCATCCGAAGTCTTTTATACGGCCTAGTCCGTCGGCAGGTTCGTTGGGAGGGGTAGCTCGTAAGACTCGTGAAACGATCATACTTTGTGAGGCGGCGGGCTTTGATAAGATTTTTGTTGAAACGGTTGGAGTAGGGCAGAGCGAAACGGCAGTGCATTCTATGGTGGATTTCTTTTTGCTGATCCAACTGGCCGGTACTGGTGATGAATTGCAGGGGATTAAGAGAGGTATCATGGAAATGGCGGATGGAATTGTTATCAATAAAGCCGACGGCAGCAATATTGAGAAAGCAAAACTGGCTGCCAGTCATTTCCGCAATGCTTTACATTTGTTTCCTGCTCCTGATTCGGGCTGGAGTCCTAAAGTAATGACGTATTCCGGCTTTTATGGTATTGGAATTAAAGAAATCTGGGATATGATCTATGAATACTTCGCTTTTGTGAAAGCGAATGGTTATTTTGAATATCGCAGAAATGAACAGGCCAAGTATTGGATGTATGAGTCTATCAACGAGCATTTGCGTGATAGTTTCTATAATAATGAAAAGATAATTTCTATGTTGGCTGCAAAAGAGGAAGAGGTGCTGAATGGCAAACTGACTTCGTTTGTTGCTGCCAAAAAGTTATTGGATGCTTATTTCTCAACCTTGAAATAAGGTTTTGCTACCAACAGGCAAAACAAAAAACGCAGATTATGATTATTCATTAAATCTGCGTTTTTTTTATTGTCTGTGGTGGATGAAATTAGATAGAAAGTTCGTGAAGTACATTCACCAATTCTCTGTCTATAGGCTTGTCGTTCTTTATAGCTTTAGCGAAAGGTACATAAACAATCTTATCATCATCAATACCAATCATTACATTACGTTGTCCTTCCAATAGTGCTTGGATGCTGGCCACTCCCATACGGCTGGCAATGATTCGGTCATGCGCTGTGGGGCGTCCGCCACGTTGTAAATGTCCTAATATCGTTACACGCACATCGTATTGCGGATATTCGTTCTTCACACGTTCGGCATAGTGCATTGCACCCCCGGTCAGTTCGCTTTCGGCTACTAATACGATGCTACTGCTCTTGGATTTGCGGAAACCATGTTCGATGAATTCTTCCAATTGGTCAACTTCTGTGCTGAATTCCGGAATGATAGCTGCTTCTGCACCTGCGGCAATAGCGCCGTTCAATGCCAGGAAACCTGCATCACGTCCCATCACTTCAACAAAAAATAAGCGTTCGTGAGAAGTTGCCGTATCACGGATTTTATCTACTGCATCCAAAATTGTGTTCAAAGCTGTATCATAGCCGATGGTGGTGTCGGTTCCATACAGGTCGTTGTCAATCGTTCCGGGCAGACCGATACAAGGCACATCAAATTCCTGAGCAAAGATACGTGCACCGGTCAACGAACCGTCACCGCCGATAATGACCAAAGCATCAATCTCGTGCTTTTTCATATTTTCGTAAGCTTGTGCCCGTCCTTCGGGTGTCGTGAATTCTTTGCAACGGGCGGTTTTCAGAATGGTACCTCCCATTTGTATGATGTTGCTAACATTTTGGCTTTTGAATTCCTGAATTTCATCTGTTACCAATCCTTTGTAACCTCTATAAATGCCATATACTTTCAAGCCGTTATAGATGGCAGAACGTGTGACTGCACGAATGGCAGCATTCATTCCCGGAGCATCTCCTCCAGAGGTTAAAATACCAATACTTTTAATCGTTCCCATAAATACCCATTTTAATATTTTTATGTCGCAAAGTTAACAAATTATCAGTTGGACAACGATAATTTTCTATTTTTTATTGGTCTATTTTTCGTTTAAGATTGCTTTTTTACATTCTTCCATCAACCATTTGGGGGTGGAAGTCGCTCCACAAATGCCGATGGAACGGACGTCCTCGAGCAAGTTCCGGTCTATTTCTTCCGGCTGGTCAATGAGGTATGAATTCGGATTGATCTTTTTGCATTCTTGATATAAGATCTTTCCGTTTGAGCTTTTTCGTCCGCAGACAAAAAAGATCAGATCATGTGCTGCTGCAAATTTGCGGATGTTAGGCATCCGGTTGGCCACTTGCCGGCAGATTGTGTCGTAATATTCAAAAGTGGCATCGGGTGAGATATGCTCCTTGATATATTCTATGATTTGCCAGAATTCTTCCAAAGACTTGGTTGTCTGGGAGTACAAGCGTATGTCTTTGGTGAAGTCCAGATGAGCAACTTCAGCAGGTGTTTCTATGACAATTGCTTTTCCATGAGTTTGACCTACCAGCCCCAGTACTTCGGCATGACCGTTCTTGCCATAAATCACGATTTGTGTGTCTTGACTTGCCGGAACATTGTCATACTCCTGTTTGATGCGCTTTTGGAGGCGTAATACTACCGGACAGGTGGCGTCAATGATCTCGATGTTGTTGGTACGGGCTATAGCGTATGTTTCAGGAGGTTCTCCATGTGCGCGCAACAGTACTTTGGCATCGTGTAATTGGGCAAACTCTTCGTGGTTTATTGTGATAAGCCCCATTTTTTTTAGGCGTTCACATTCCTGTCCGTTGTGTACAATGTCTCCCAGACAATAAAGAGTGTTTCCTTTTGCCAGTTCTTCTTCTGCTTTACGGATAGCTGTGGTGACTCCGAAGCAGAACCCAGATCCTTCGTCTATCTCTATGTTAACCATTTATCGCTGCTTGAAATTTTTCGGTCAGCCACTTTTTCTGTTCGGCAATGCTCATGTGGCTGTTGTCCAACAAGATAGCGTCATCCGCTTGCCGTAACGGGCTGACTTCACGGGTTTGGTCTATACGGTCACGCTCTTCCACATTTTCCAGAATTTTTTCATAAGAGGCTTCTTGCCCTTTACTTCTTAATTCATCATAACGGCGCTGTGCACGTATGGCAGCCGAGGCGGTTACAAATATTTTCAGTTCGGCATCGGGGAAAACAACGGTTCCAATGTCCCTTCCGTCCATGACAATTCCTTTGGCCTTTCCCATTTCCTGTTGTTGTTTCACCAAAGCCTCACGTACAAAACCCAAGGCGGCGATAGGACTTACATGAGAGGAAACTTCCATGCTGCGGATGGCATCCTCTACATTTGTATCGTTCAGGAAAGTCATGGGGCGTTGTGTTTCCGGATTTAACCGGAATGAAATATGTATATCGGGCATCGCTGTTTTTAACGCTTCGGTGTCGATGCCTCTTTCCGTAAAGAACCCTTTCTGCAGGCTATATAATGTAACAGCACGATACATGGCACCGCTATCAATATAAATGTATCCTATTTCACGTGCCAAGTCTTTGGCCATCGTGCTTTTTCCACATGATGAAAAACCGTCAATGGCAATAGTTATTTTTTTCATATATAATTAATGTATAGGTGACTACTAAAAACGCTTCAAAGATAGATAAAAGTTGGGTGTATGTCTATGAAATCGGATGAAAATAAAATGAATTAGCATATTTTTCATGTGAAAATACTTTTTATTTAAAAGATTTGTGTTACATTTGCCCTCAGTGAGAAACACTTAATTTTAAAACACAATTTATGGAAGTTAAAAAATCGCCTAAAGCAGATCTCGAAGGTAAAAAGAGTACCTGGCTGCTTATCGGTTATGTGTTTATCCTTGCTCTCATGTTTGTAGCTTTCGAATGGACTGATCGCGACAAGCAAGTGACTACGGAAACAGGTATAACCGATGTCGTATTTGAAGAAGAAATTATCCCTATTACGGAACAGGAACAAAAACAAGCTCCTC
>OHAH01001760.1_pt1 | contig 12765 bp, 10 predicted proteins | sample 1577071 | NCBI WGS metagenome assembly OHAH01 (sample SAMEA3541520, study PRJEB24748) | human gut metagenome | biome: human gut; feature: human-associated habitat; material: faeces | place: China | collected 2012 | reverse complement strand
ACTCAATTCTATCACTATATCTTTCCGCATTTCACTTTTTTGTAGTAACTTTGCAGTTACAAAACATTCAACATGAGAAATTTGAATTTACAAAAAGATACTACTGACACTTTGTAATTCTTAATCTATCAGGGATCGCTTCTTTCCTCCCTTTGGCTGAAGTAAAATTTTTCTGCCACTGTAGAGGGCTTTATTCAATTCACTATTCTACAATTAAGCATGATATATATACATTTTAATACGCGCACAGCATTTCTACAATCAAACGGGCATCACATGTACTAATAAAGTTCCCTTTTACTTTTTTCTTTTTACCATTATCAAAGCCCCAAATAGAAAAATCAATGGAAAGAAAGTAGGAAATTCTAACAACATTTACGATATAGCGACACTATCCCAATGGTTTGTTTACTTCATCCATAGCTTTTGATGACATTATCCGCATCTTTTACTTACTTTATCCTTATGTTTTTTACAAATATAGCGGCGCTTTTGATGTAAATATGCGGTGCTTTACGCAATAAAGGCATTGTTTTTCAATAAATCATGGGGATTTTCCTGCTAATAGAGAAGAATGATAGAACATGAGAGATAGCAAAACCCTTGATTACACGAACAATCGTCAGAATAATCAGAGATTCTAAAACTTTATGTATTTACTTTGTCATCGAATGGGTAATTACATAAAAAAGGGGAGCATTAAGGCAGCACTTACTTCCTACAATCTCCCCATAATCAATGCACACAAGTTCTTTTCGAATAAAACTGTTTGCAATATTTCTCTTTAATAGTTTTAGTACTGAATCACTTTATCACTACTAACTGTCTTATACCAATCAGTAGTTGAGCTCTGATCGTGTGCCCAATCTGCAAATTTAGAATATGCGTTCGTTATCACTGTTGTTTCTGTTGGATAAGCAAATTTATCAGGAACACACAAAGCCCATGTATTATTAACTGCCTTGATTACCTCAAGCACCTCATTATCCGCCAATTGTCCATTCGCCGTAGCCGAATTAAAATGAGTCAAATGGATTTCTGTTCTCTTTTGACCTATCCCCTGATAAGCAATGAAGAAGTCTAAACCATCTGTCACACTAGGGACGGATATTTCATTTTTAAGTTTGACGTTCACTTCAAGAGTATATATATCTGTAAGAGGAGTGCTAGCATTCCCAGTATTCAACATGGGGCGTTGTGCTCCTGTATATCCATATACATAATGTGCGTCTCCAAATAAAGGAATCACAAGTTCATTGCCATTGGCTTCATAAGATGCATTTTCAAATATACCAGAATTTAATGAGCCGGTACGTTGAGCAGCGCCTGCACCAAAACTTATCTCTTCCACATTATTTTTGTCTATTCCTCGTATTCTCAAACCAGCACCTAATTGTTTCACGGCACCAACTGCCCGAAGGTCAATTTTATATTTTAGTTCTTTCACATCATTACCGGCTGCAGGCAAAGTTACATTCAACACAATATCATTGAAATCGTAATCTCCTGCTTTCGGATAGTTATCTTCGAAAGCATAAGAATAAACTGCATATCGAATTTCTACATCATCCGGTTTTTCATCAGAGTTATACCCTTCTTTAACACAGTCACCGTCAGCAGGAAGTATAAATTCTGCTTTGCCCGGATTACAATAGGTAGCACCTTGCTGTAATCCCTTATTTACTAGCCATGCAAAAGGAGACCAGTTATAATGTGCTTCGCCTTTATATGTTTGATCTGTTATTTCACAAATGATATTATTACTTACTTTAGAAGCAGATTGAGCCAGACCGGAAGTATTATCTATTTCGTGAATTCTTAATAAGGCAGTTCCTTGTGTCGGACCGGTAACTGTTCTGAATAAATTAGCTTTGCCCGTACAAGTCAACATGGATTGTGCTTCCATCACGATATTATTATCATTTCCATTACCCGTCAATTCTTTGCAAATAGCTTCGGAAGTATTTCCCATAACAAGCGTACCAAATTGTAATTTTCCAGCTTTCAGATAACAACCGTTTTTAATATTAGTATTATTGTTGCCATCTATATTTTCGACTTCAATGGTTCCATGATTTATCAATGTCGTACCATTTGTAGAAGCATTATAAGAATTCAGTTTAAGTGTTCCATAATTCACAAAATCAACTCCGTTTCCACTTCCATCAATTTTCAAAAAGTCACAATCAATCGTACCCGCATTATAGTTTGTACGCCCAGCCGAACTATTTGTTATCTGAATACCTCTGTCACCAACAATACTTCCTCCCTGTATCACAGTTATATAAGAAGCCCGCGTTAATATCAGACTCCCATTTTTAGCAATCTCTATCTTTCCACCATTCTCAACGATAATTTCTGTAATATCAGAAAATTGATTACTATTCTCTATAACCCATGTGCTTCCTTGAGGAACGATTACTTTCACAGCACTTATTTCTCCATCTCTATTTCCAGTTGCACTAAATCCAGCTTTAAAAGTTCCTTCCTGAATCTTAAACCAACGCTCACTTTCTGTAAAAACAGGAAATTGACCATAACTTCCACCCCAGCCAGACTTTGCAGAAAGATCCCAATTAGCCTGAATGACAGTAGAAATTGCCTTTTTAGCACTAATAAAATCGGCTGTATAAGGAGCTTCCATGACTGGTATACTAGTCGTCACAGCTCGTGATATAGAACGTGTTGGCGTACCTTTGTCTCCAAAGTGCGCTGTCACTGTACCATTTTCAATCGCTGTCGGTTGGACCAGATAACGTTTGTGTTCATCTATACGCGCAACAAACACTTTATCAAGAGATGTTGCGCAATCCATCACCACATCCAAAGTCATACTTTGAGTGACAGTTCCTTCCGCTAAGAGTTTTGCTGTACTTTCCGGGCTTAATGGATCGGCATCAAATATCTGTATCTTATAATCTACTCCTTGATCCCCATTGATTGACACATGTGCCGTTACACTTCGTGACATTGTCCAATCACCATCAGAGTCGATGTTTTTTACAGGAAAAGTTTCTTCGTAAATTTGTTTCAGTTGATCTGCATTAAACAGATTTTTCTCATTATCAACGCAACTAATAAAACTGATAGAAGATACTAACAACGAAAAAGTGAAGATTTTTACAATGCTTTGTTTCATAATCTTTAAATACTTAAGTTTGCTTTATTTGCACAAAAAATAAAAATCATTACGAATCAACAATCAGCAATGAATGTACAAAGATAGTTGTATTTACAAATAAGAAACGGATAAAGTTGTATTTTTCGACCTACGGTTAACATCTTTTAAAAGATAAGGCTTTAATTACTCCCAATAAAAAACGACCTATTACATTATTGAATATTAAAAGCTTAGAAGTACAAATATGCAATATGCAATCAAAAAAAAGAGTTGCAGATTCTATGCAACTCTCAATTAAACGACAAAGATCCAGTGTTACAAAGCACTACAACTACAAAATACCGAGCTCTTTCATCTCCTTATTAAAAGGATAAAAATTAAAAACTAAAAGGGGAAAATCAATGGTAATACAAAAATCATCACGATTCCCATAATAATCTGCAACGGCAATCCTACTTTTACATAATCCATAAAAGTATATTGACCGGCAGGCATCACCAGGGCGTTAGGCGGTGTAGAGAATGGAGAAGCGAAACACATACTTGCACCTACCGTCACAGCAAACAAGAAGGGAACCGGACTTACTCCGATCTGTATGGCACTTTGCAGAGCAATCGGTGCGAGTAAGACAGCCGTAGCTGTATTGCTGATAAACATCGTCATCAACGAAGTCGTAAAGTAAATACCTGCCATCAACGCAACAGGTCCGTATGATCCCAAGCCGTTAACCAGTGTATTGGAAATGTATTCCGAAGCTCCCGTTTTCTCCAATGCCAGAGACATAGGAAGCATAGCTGCAATCAATACAATACTCTCCCAGTTGATCGTTTTATAAGCTGCTTCTACATTACGGAAACATCCGGTTAATACCATCAATATACCCGCTATCATAACGGCTGTAACCGGAGCAACCGGAATAAAATCGAATACCATCATTACTACCATTAATACCATAATAGCAGCCGCTACCGGAGCTTTATAATCTAATGTAACTTTAGCCGCTTCCGCCAAAGGTTGTCCCAAAACAACCCAATCAGAATCTTCCTTGCTAAGACGAGCTATATTATTCCACGTTCCCTGAACCAGAAGCACATCACCACTATGAATCCGCTCATTTCCCAAATCCTGCAACAAGTATTCCTTTTTACGACGGATTCCTAATACGTTCACATTAAACTTATCACGAAAACCGGCTTCCTTAATTGTTTGGTTTATCAAATTAGAAGCTGGCATCAACACTATTTCAGCAATACCGATGTCATAAAAATCCAGAGAGTTAGTTGCGCTTTGAGTTTCTTCCGTTGCATGGTCACCTAAAATCTCTAGCAGGAAATCTTCTGCAAAAAGCTGTACCTTATCAAATTCTCCTGTCACATACAAAATATCCTCGGCTTGCAACATCGTGTCCGGTGCAGCAAACTTCTGGGTAATCGTTTTCAGAAAACGATGTTGCGATGCATCACCACGACGCACTTCCATGATATTCAAACCATATTTGCGACGAATATCCAAGTCAATAATCGTCTTGCCCAAAAGCCGGGAATCTTTTATTACCTGCAAACGAAACAGATTGCTAGAAAGCCCATATTCATTTACCAACTGTTTCAGTGACTTACCCGAACGTTTATTATCATCTTTCTGGCCTTTTTTAGAAAGAAACCATTTGCTAAGTGGCATCAATACCAGCGTACCGACAATCACACAGACAATGCCGACAGGCAGGAAAGAGAAGAAGGAAAGCGGTTCAAGTCCGGCAGAAGTCAACGTATTTTGTATCACAAGGTTCGGCGGAGTACCGATTAAAGTCATCATACCTCCCATACTACTTGCAAAAGCCAACGGCATCAACAGCCTGCTCGGATTCATACCGGCACTCATTGCCAGACTGACAACAATAGGAAGCATCAGTGCCACCGTTCCTGTGTTACTGACAAACGCACCAATGGCCGAAGTCACCAACATCACCAACAGAAATAACCGGATCTCACTGGTTCCCGCAAGTTTAAGAATACGGGAACTAATCATCTTTGCCAATCCCGTTTGAAAGATAGCCCCTCCCACTACAAACAATCCGATCATCATAATGACTACCGAATTAGAAAAACCGGAAAGTGCTTCATCAGGAGTTAATATCTGAAAAATAAGTAAGGCTATCAGTGCACACAGTGCCACAATATCCGAACGAACCTTGCCGTTCACGAAAAAGACAGCCGAAAGAACGAGAATAATAATGGTTATTAGCATACGTAATTAAATGATTGTTTTATTTTGACTCTATCAAAACTTATTTAGGTGAACAAAAATAGAAAATACTCCAGCGTTATTAAAACAAACTAGAAATGATTTTAGTTCATGAGACATCATTTAATATTTTAATACATTTTCTTTCTGAAAAAAGACTCGAAATCAAGCAAAATATGATACTATACAAGAACTACAAGACACCATACCTCCACTATTTCTTCATCGCATATAATTACAGTCTCACAATATAATGTTGAAAGACAATATATTTATGTATTATTTTTTGAAAGTTAAAGAACAATTCATATCTTTACACCTCATTTATATCAAACATTTTATGGCAAACAATTATTTGTTAAATTATTGGATTAACGAAGTTCATTGGGGTTATAATTATTTACTAGTAGTTATTTTGCTCCTTGTCATCAGCATCTTACTATATAGAATCCGAAAATTGCAAAAAACGATTAAAAAGACCAATCATTCCTACCGTTTCTCCTTTGATATTCTCGATAACCTTCCTTTCCCCATCTTTGTAAAAAATATTACAAACGATTTCCGATACTATTACTGGAATAAAGAATCAGCCGCTCAATCCGGCATTAGCAGTGAAGAGGCCATCGGACATACTGATTATGAAATTTACGGAGAAGAAAGAGGTGAAAAATACCGGCATATCGACAAAGAACTCATACAAGCAGGCAAAGTATATCGCAAAGAAGAGAAATACACCACTCCCGATGGAATCACCCATGATACTATTGCCGTTAAATCTATTATTTCATGGGAAGGAGAAAAGAAATGGCTGTTGGCAACCCGGTGGGATATCACACAACTCAAGAATTATGAAAGAGAATTAGTTGCCGCCAAGGAAGAACTGGAAAAAGCATTGAAGAAGCAAAAACTAGCTCTAAAAAGTATCGACTTCGGCCTTATCTATATTGATAAAAATTACCGGGTACAATGGGAGGAAACAAGACAAATAGCCAGCCTGGTAAAAGGCAGACGATACATACCGGGAAAAATTTGCTATCAGACCAGTGCACTTCGTAATGAACCGTGTGGACAATGTGCTTTCAAGAAAGCTATCGAACAGGGCAAAATTATCCGGCATACCATCAGAGTAGACGATGTAGATTTTGAAGTGACCGCAACACCTGTATTCGGCGATGAAAAGGAAACTGAAATTATTGGAGGATTACTTCGTTTTGAAAACATCACTGAAAAATTAAAGATGGACAAAATGCTGCAGGAAGCAAAGGAAAAAGCCGAAGAATCCAATCGGCTCAAATCTGCCTTTCTCGCTAATATGAGCCATGAAATACGAACCCCGCTAAATGCGATTGTAGGATTCTCCGAAATGGTTTGCCAAACGGAGGAAGAGGAAGAGAGAAAAGAATTTGTAAAAATCATCTCCAGCAACAATATCTTATTATTGCAACTAATAGACGACATCCTCGATCTTTCTAAAATTGAAGCCGGTACTATGGAATTCACATTTGCACAGACTGATATCAACGAATTGATGGAAGGTATTTGCAGACAAATGCAAGAAAAGAATTCTTCCCCAGACATTCAAATCTTATTCACAGAGAAAGCAGATCAATGCATGATGTATACCGACCGCATACGTCTATCACAGGTTATCATCAACTTTACAAATAATGCTTTGAAATTCACCCCTAAAGGTTCTATCGAAATGGGATACCGGATTGAAGAAGCCAAAGATGAAATATACTTTTATGTAAAAGATACAGGTATCGGAATTCCTGCTGACAAGATAGATAAAGTGTTTGAGCGCTTCGTCAAACTGAACTCCTTTATTAAAGGGACAGGACTCGGACTAGCCATCTGCCGTGTCATAGTAGAAAGACTGGGCGGGGTTATCGGAGTAGAATCTAAAGAAGGAGAAGGCTCTCGCTTCTGGTTCAGAATTCCAAGGTCAGAGAAAATTGAGAAATAATAAAAAGAAAAGAGGATATTGTGAAAAGTATGTTCCAATATCCTCTTTATCCTATATTTTTAATGTAAGAGTATGCTTAAAGTGCAGTCTCTAATATCCTGCGGGCAACAGCACCCGTTACATTTCCATTCTCTCCATATTTAGCACCACGTTCATTGAATCGGCGTTCGATTTCCAGAATAGTATCCTGTCCGATGTTCTCTTCATGCAAACGTGTAGTCAGCCCAAGCGAACGAAAGAACTCTTCGGTATGACAAATCGCTTCATCAATCCGTTCTTCTCGCGTACCGGAAGTAATTCCCCAGACTCTTTCACCATACTGCAAAAGTTTATCTCCTTTTTCTTCATGAAGCACCTGTAAAGTGGCAGGAAGAACAATGGCTAACGTATGACCATGTGTCAATCCGTGCAAAGCAGTAATTTCATGACCAATCATGTGAGTTGCCCAGTCTTGCGACACTCCCATAGCAATAAATCCATTCAATGCCATTGTAGCCGAAAGCATAAAATCAGCCATCAGTTGATAATCATGCTGGTTTTCACGGATTTTCGGAGCTATTTCTACCAAAGTTTGTAAAATGCCTTCCGCCCAACGATCCATAATGCGGCTCTGCCCGGGAGTAGTCATATATTGCTCCATCACATGAACAAAGGTATCAGCCAAACCACAGGCCACCTGATGAGGAGGCAAGGTAAAAGTTACTTCCGGGTCAAGAATAGAGAAGATTGGATAGTTAGCATAAAAAGGATATTTCTCTTTTGTTTCACGACGGGAAATAACTGCCCCGTTATTCATCTCCGAACCGGTAGCGGGCAAAGTCAATACAGTGGCAAGAGGTACAGTATGAGTGACTGGACGTCCGGCAAGTACTAAATCCCAGGCATCACCATCATACAGGATTCCTGCGGAAATCAATTTCGTACCGTCAATAACGGAACCACCACCAACAGCCAGCAGATAATCTACTTTCTCTTCTTTTCCCAAAGCAATAGCTTTACGGAGAGTTTCAATGGCAGGATTGGGTTCGATTCCCCAGAATTCTACTGTAAAATGATTCTTCAATGCTTCCTTTACCTGATCGTACACTCCGTTTTTCTTCACGCTTCCACCGCCAAAAGTAATCATAATACGCTTGTCGGACGGTATTTCTTTAGCCAACCGAGCAATCATCCCTTTTCCCATTATCAGTTTCACGGGATTTTGAAAAATAAAATTTTCCATATCTTAGTCTATTGTTATTATTTTGGTTATTAGTCACTATCCTTGCAAAGATATATGATTTATCCGAACCCTGTCAGAATCAAGCGAAGAATTGTTGTGCCACGGAAGGAACCATAGCCGACAACCAGGGTTTCATATCCTCTGCTACCAATAACCAATACAATAATAATATAATGAAAATGGCAATAGCGATACCTACTAAAACTTTTCTCTGTTTCATAATTGTTTTTGTTTAAATATTCAATATTTATAAGAACAGTTCAGGTTGAAAATTGTTCTATATCAGAAAAATGAAGGCAAAAGAGAAAAAAAGTCATTTTTTGTTTGCTGTTTCAAACAAAGTGTCTATATTTGCCCTCATAAAATTACAAAAGACAATGAGAACAATGTTAGTAAATACATATTGGTGGTGGCACCCGTTACAACTCCGACAGTCGTAAGGGAGCAGCGCTCGTATGTATATATGTAATATATAGTAAAAAACAAAAAGAGCCCTGTCGCACCAAGCGACGGGGCTTTTTTCGTTTAAGCAATAATGCGTTTTGATTTCTGAAATAGTAAATCGTCAAATAGTAAATAACATGATGAATTTCTTAGTTGACAAAGAAGGTTATTACGGAGAGTTCGGCGGGGCATACGTTCCCGAAATCCTCCACAAATGTGTAGAAGAGTTGCAGAACACCTACCTCAAGGTGCTGCAAAGTGAGGACTTCAAGCGTGAATACGACCAGTTGCTGCGCGACTACGTGGGACGCCCTTCCCCACTCTACTTGGCACACCGCTTGTCCGAGAAGTACGGCTGCCGGATTTACCTCAAGCGTGAAGACCTGAACCACACCGGTGCCCACAAAATCAACAACAGCATCGGGCAGGTGTTGCTGGCACGCCGCATGGGCAAGCGCCGCATCATCGCCGAAACCGGAGCCGGACAGCACGGTGTGGCCACAGCCACCGTCTGCGCCTTGATGAACATGGAATGCATCGTCTACATGGGTAAGACCGACGTAGAGCGCCAGCGCGTCAATGTGGAGAAGATGAAGATGCTCGGCGCCACCGTCGTTCCCGTCACCAGTGGCAATATGACGTTGAAGGACGCCACCAACGAAGCCATCCGCGACTGGTGCTGCCATCCGTCGGACACCTACTACGTGATAGGTTCCACCGTCGGCCCGCATCCCTACCCCGACATGGTGGCACGCCTGCAGTCTGTCATCAGCGAAGAAATAAGGAAGCAGCTCCTTGAACACGAGGGACGCGAATGCCCCGACTACCTCATCGCCTGCGTAGGTGGAGGAAGCAATGCAGCCGGCACCATCTATCACTACGTCAACGACCCGCACGTGCAAATCGTCCTCGCCGAAGCCGGCGGAAAAGGCATTGAAACGGGAATGACAGCCGCCACCATCGCCCTCGGCAAGATGGGCATCATCCACGGCTCGCGCACCTACGTCATCCAGAACGAAGACGGACAGATAGAAGAGCCCTATTCCATCTCTGCCGGACTGGACTATCCGGGCATCGGCCCCATGCACGCCAACCTTGCCAAGCAGAAACGTGCCATCGTCCTCGCCGTGAACGACGACGAAGCCATCCGCGCCGCCTACGAACTGACCCGGCTCGAAGGCATCATCCCCGCATTGGAAAGTGCCCACGCACTGGGTGCGCTGGAGAAGATGAGGTTCAAGCCGACGGACGTGGTGGTGCTGACGGTGTCGGGACGGGGGGATAAGGATATAGAGACGTATTTGAGTGATGAGTTATAAGTGATAAGTGATGAGCTATTTGAAAATACGAGATACAATGAAATAAAATACAAGATACAATGAAACAATATGATTATAAAACAATCAGCCGCACCATGCTCGGTGACTTGCATACGCCGGTGAGCACGTATCTGAAGGTGCGTGACATCTTTCCGCAGAGCGCACTTATGGAGAGTTCCGACTATCACGGCAGTGAGAACAACCGTTCGTTCATCGCTCTGTGTCCGCTGGCTAGTGTCAGCATAGACCACGGCACGGCTATCTTCCGCCTGCCGGACGACAGCCGCGAAGAGCATCCCATAACCGATGCATACCGGGTGGAGAATGCCTTGAACGATTTCCGCGCCCGCTTCCGCGTGGAGGGCGAATACAGCAATTACTGCGGACTCTACGGATACACCTCCTTCAATGCTGTCCGCTACTTCGAGAATATCCCCGTGAAGGACAGCCGCGAAGCTACCAACGATGCGCCGGACATGCTGTACATATTATATAAGTACCTCATCGTCTTCAACGACTTCAAGAATGAGATGCTGCTCCTCGAGATGCTGGCGCCCGGCGAGACCAGCGGACTGGACCAGGTACAGAAGGCCATCCATAACCGTAACTACACCGCCTACGATTTCCGCGCCGTCGGCCCCACCACCTCCCCGCTTACGGACGAGGAGCACAAGGCGAATATCCGCCGGGGCATCGCCCACTGTCTGCGCGGCGACGTTTTCCAGATAGTCCTCTCCCGCCGGTTCGAGCAGCGTTTCACGGGCGATGACTTCAAGCTCTACCGTGCCCTGCGCAGCATCAACCCTTCTCCCTATCTGTTCTATTTCGACTTCGGGGGCTTCCGCATTTTCGGCTCGTCCCCCGAAACCCATTGCCGCATCGAAGGCCGCCATGCCTACATCGACCCCATTGCCGGAACCACGAAGCGCACCGGCGATGCAGAGCAGGACACCCTCAATGCCCGGTACCTGCACGACGACCCCAAAGAGAACGCCGAACACGTGATGCTGGTGGACCTTACCCGCAACGACCTCTCCCGCAACTGCCACGATGTAAAGGTGGACTTCTATAAGGAGATGCAGTATTACAGCCATGTCATCCACCTCGTCAGCCGTGTCAGCGGAACGCTCCGCGAAGAGGCCGACCCCGTCAAGGCCTTCATCGACACCTTCCCTGCCGGTACCCTGAGCGGCGCCCCCAAGGTACGCGCCATGCAACTCATCAGCCAGCTGGAACCGCACAACCGTGGAGCCTACGGCGGCTGCATCGGTTTCATCGGACTGAACGGCTCGCTGAACCAGGCGATTACGATTCGTACTTTTGTCAGCCGCAACGGTGTCCTCTGGTTCCAGGCAGGCGGCGGCATCGTAGCCAAGAGCAACGACGAGTACGAACTGCAAGAGGTGAACAACAAGCTCGGCGCACTGAAAAAGGCGATTGAGATGGCAGAAAAAATGTGAGTTCATGTACGATTTGACGATTTACGATGTACGATTTGCCATGCGGCGTACATTGCGCAGCCAAATCGTACATCGTAAATAAAGTAACTTCAATCGTACATCGTAAATCGTCAAATCGTAAATAAAATAGATTGTAAATACAAAAGATGAAAACAGTTATCATAGACAATTACGACTCCTTCACCTACAACCTTGCCCATCTGGTGAAAGAGCTTGGCGCAGAAGTGGATGTGCTGCGCAACGATAAATTCCGGCTCGAAGAATTGGAGCCATACGATAAAATCATCCTCTCACCCGGCCCCGGTGTCCCCGAGGAAGCCGGACTGCTGCTGGATGTCATCCGCACCTATGCCGGACGGAAACCCATACTCGGTGTCTGTCTGGGCGAACAAGCCATCGGACAAGTGTTCGGTGGAAAGCTGGTCAATCTGGAAGAGGTGTTCCATGGGGTACAGACGGAGATAAGGAGGAAGGAGGAAAGACTAGGGACAAGGGATGAAGGATTAGGGGGGAAGGATTATGAAGGTATTTCTCTCGAAGAAGACTATATCTTCTGCGGTTTACCCGATAGGATTCCCGTCGGACGATACCACTCCTGGGTAGTGGATACGAAGGAGTTTCCCGACGAACTTGCCATTACCGCCATCAGCCCCGAAGGACAAATCATGGCGCTGAAACATCGGGAGTATGACATACACGGCATCCAGTTCCATCCGGAATCTGTACTGACACCCGACGGAAAAACAATCGTAAAAAACTGGCTTTTCAAATGAGGCACTTCAGAAAAAGAGTAAATTCAATCGTCAAATCGTAAATCGTCAAATCGTAAATAAAAAGATGAAAGCAATACTCACCCGTCTCTTCAACCACGAAGAGCTTACGTCGGAGGAAACCAAACAAATCCTCCTCAACATCACCAAGGAAATGTATCCTGAGGCGCAGATAGCACTGCCTGCAGAAGTTTGAAGCGAAGATGCACGATGGAACCAACG
>OHAH01001751.1_pt1 | contig 12820 bp, 10 predicted proteins | sample 1577071 | NCBI WGS metagenome assembly OHAH01 (sample SAMEA3541520, study PRJEB24748) | human gut metagenome | biome: human gut; feature: human-associated habitat; material: faeces | place: China | collected 2012 | reverse complement strand
GATTGCACCGTTCTGGCCGACCGGGAACTTTTGCAGCGCGTTCTGAACAATCTGGTGGATAACAGCCGTAAATATGGCGCAAATGCGCTGTCTTTTGGCTCTGTGTGTGAGGAGGATACCGTTACCCTCTGGATGGAGGATAATGGCCCCGGCAAAATGCCGCGGTTGCGCAGCAATGAAAGCCCCAGTGGGGCTTTTAAGCGGCAGAGCGGTCTTGCGCCAGCAAGATGGAGGGGCCTCCGCCCCGACAAGTGACCATAAAAGAAAAATATCGCCCACGCAGCGTAGCGATGATTTTGTCGGGTGAATCGGCGGCAAAATGAATCGGGTGTGTTGCGGGACGGTAAGTTCTTTCGTGGACTTTTCCTCACGGAAGTGGTGGGTCTCACGGTGATAACCAACCACTTTCTGTGCCTGTGTTCAAAATGAACACGACCACATTTTGTGGGTGGTTTCAAACCAATCCACAAAGACGGTGGGATTTACAAGAAAAATACCACTGTATGTGAAATTCGTCAAGAGGGTTTTGGAAAACCCCTATTCTCACACTCATCCACCCTATCATGTGGGGAACCACGGGCATGATCTTGTGATCATGAGTTCTCCCAAAATGCTGACCCCAAATGAATACGATGTGTTTTTCAGCTTTCTGGAAAACACGGTGATGAAAAACGCATACTGACAGTAAAACCGCTCCGAGCGTTCTGCCCGGAGCGGTTTTGCGTCAGCAGTATTTATGCAGAATGGTCATAGACGGAGGGAGAAGTCATGCGTCCTTGCACAGCTTGGTCAATTCTTCGATGGCGGCATCCTCGTCCGGGCCATCGGCGGCGATGGTCACGGTCTCGCCGCACTTCACGGCCAGACCCATTACGGCAAAGATCTTCTTCATGTCGGCGACTTTGCCGTTCTTAGTCATAGTGACTTTGCTCTCAAAGCCTTTGGCAGCTTTGCTCAGGATACCGGCGGGACGGGCGTGCAGACCTTCTTTGTCCTGAATGGTGATATCGATGCTCTTCATAAAAATCTCTCCTTTTTGGAATCGTTATTGTAAGTGCTCCAGCACATAGTTCATATCGGAAGTGGTCTTGAGCTGTTCCAGCGCATCCTCGTCTTCAAGGATCTCGCAGACATTGCCCAGCAGGTCGAGATGGTCGTTGCCGACACCGGCAATGCCGAACACGAGGTAGGCTTTTTCATCGCCGAAGTCCACGCCCTGCGGATATTGCAGCAGGACAACGCCGGACTTTTTAACGGTGCCCTTCTTCTGGCTGGTGCCGTGGGGAATGGCTACGCCCATGCCCATGTAGGTGCTCACCAGCTTTTCGCGCTCCACCATGGCATCGGCGTAACTGTCATCCACATAGCCCCGCTTTGCCAGCAGCGCACCGGCGGCACGGATGGCTTCCTCCTTGGTGACGGAGGGCAGACCCAGCTGGATGTCCTCCGCCTGGATCTTCATCACGGAATCGTTGGCTTTGGAAGCCTCGGTCACGGCAGCCGCCAGAGGGGCTACGGCTGCATTGCGCAGGTCGGATACGATCTCCTCATTGGCGGCAGCTTCGGCCTTGGCATCCAGTGCCGGGGAAGTGGAGGTCAGTGCGTTGTACAATGCGTCCAGATGCGGATCTGCAAGGAAGTTATCCAATGTAACAAGCTGTGCCTGCGGGGCGCACTTGGCGGCGCGGTCAGCCAGAACGCGCTGGCAGACCACTACGTCCGCGTCAGCGGGGATGGTGTCCACGCTGGTGTTGGTCACGGTCAGGTCGGGGCGCTCCGCCTTAATGCGGTTGTGGAACTTGGTAGCACCCATGGCGCTGGAACCCATACCGGCATCGCAGGCAAAGACGATCTTGCGGATCTGACCGACATTTACGGCAGTAGGCTCGGGGATCTCGCCCTTAGCCTGTGCCTTCATCTCCTTCATTTCGTTCTGGGCGTCGGTCAGGCTCTTGGTGTGACCGGAGGTCGCTTTCAGAATGACCGAGGACAGGATAAAGGAGACTGCACCGGCGATGACAACGCCCAGCAGAACGGTGAGAATGGAATCCCGGGGAGCCATTGCCATGTAGGCGATGATGGAACCGGGAGAAGCAGGACCGGACAGACCTGCACCGGTCATAGAGTAGAACAGGATGGCACAGAAGTTGCCCACGATGGGGGCGATGATGATCACGGGGTTCATCAGGATGTAGGGGAAGTAGATCTCGTGGATGCCGCCCAGCAGGTGGATGATGACAGCACCGGGAGCGGACTGGCGGGTGGTGTCGTCCTTGCAGAAGAAGCAGTAGGCCAGCAGGACACCAAGACCGGGACCGGGGTTGGCTTCCAGCATATACATGATGGAGCGGCCGGTCTCAGCAGCCTGGCTTGCACCGATGGGGCTGAAGATGCCGTGGTTGATAGCGTTGTTCAGGAACAATACCTTTGCAGGCTCAATAAAGATGGACACCAGCGGCAGCAGGCTGTGTGCCACAAGGAAGTCCACACCGGCGGTCAGCACAGTGAGGATGGCGGTCATGAACGGGCCGATGACGTAGTAGCCGAGGATGGCCAGCAGCATACCCAGAATGCCGATGGAGAAGTTGTTGATCAGCATCTCGAAACCGGCGGGGATATGGCCTTCCACCTTCTTATCGAACTGCTTGATGACCCAGCCGGCCAGAGGACCCATGACCATAGCACCCATCAGCATGGTGTAGTCCGAGCCGCAGATGCAGCCCACTACGGCGATGGCGGCGATGACGCGGCCACGGTCGCCTGCAATCATCTTGCCGCCCTGCCCTGCAATGAGGATGGGCAGCAGGTAGGTCAGCATCGGGGAGACCATGCTGGCCAGCTTTTCGTTGGGGAACCAGCCTGCTTCAATGAACAGAGCAGTGAGGAAGCCCCACGCGATGAATGCGCCGATATTCGGCATGACCATGCCGCTGAGGAACTTGCCAAAGCGGGAAACAGCGTTTTTCATTTGTAGCTCTCCTTTTTCACTTGAAAGGCAGGCGGTGCAGCTCCTGTGGCATGGGAGCTGCGGCCTGCGGACGGTTGTTCGGAGGAGCTTTCGTTTCGTTCTGGCACTATTCTAGCCGATACTGCGCCGGATTTCAATGGTGACAAGCGGTGGGGTTGTCACCGGAGGATGGTGACACCAGTGGGCTGATACGGCAACATTTCCAATGGATGCGCGGGTGATTTGTGCATATTTGCTGATGCGCCGGGATACAAGACGGGAACAAGGAAGCTTTTGTCACCGGGCAATGGTGACAAAAAACATACAACTTCTTTTCTGCGTTAGGGGCTGGCAGACGGGGTGGCACTATGTTACAATAGAAGCAATGGGTAACTTTTGGGAAAAGGAGAGAAGCAACATGGGTGCGGTGTATCGTGAGGAACTGTCGGCAAATGCACGGAAGCTGATCGAGCAGCTGCTCAGCCTTCCGCAGGGCTGGGTGACGGCGGCGGCGCTGGCTGAAAGCATCGGGGTCAGCCGCCGCACCGTGCTGCGGGAACTGCCCGCTGTGGAGCAGTGGATGCAGGCTGCCGGGGCGCATTTTGTGCGGAATCCCGGCAAGGGTCTGCTGCTGGATGAAGCGCCGGAGCGGCGAGACGCACTGCGCACCCAGCTGAACAGCGGCGACAGGAAAGAACTTTCCCGCGCAGAGCGGCGGCAGCAGCTTTTGACAAGGCTGCTCAGCGAGCAGGAGCCCTGCAAAACAGCGGTACTGGCACGGGCGCTTGGCGTTTCGGAAAGCACGCTGTCTGCAGACTTGGATGAACTTGAGACCAAGCTACACCCCTACCGGGTGGAGATGTTCCGCCGCCCCGGCGTGGGGGTCTGGCTGCAGGGGGATGCTTCTTCCTACCGGAGGGTGGTGTCTGCCCTGCTGCGCAGCAGTATGCCGGAAAAGGAACTGGCAGAGGTGCTCTGCGGACGGATGCCGGAAAACGAGATCTTCTCGACCCTGCTGGATACAAAAACGGCCGAAAAGGTCTGGGCGGCTTTGCAGCAGTTTGAACAGGAAGAGCAGCTCCATCTGCCGGATGCAGGCTTTCTGGCGCTGGCTATCCATTGCACCCTGACCATTCAGCAGCTGCGGCAGGGCGGCGACAAGGGCAGCGCCCCCAGAGGGCTGCGCCCGGCGGGCAATCATGCTGCCCGGCTGGTGGCGGCGCTGAACCGCGCCTTCGGGCTAACCCTGCCGTCTGAGGAAGCGCAGTATCTGGAACTGTATCTCTCCGCCTATCTGGGCGCAGAGGACCCTTGGGGCAGCGCACAGGAGATGGAGTTGCGGAATCTGGAAGCCGCCCTTATCCGGGAAATGGAAAAGGCGCTGCACACAGACCTTTCCGGTTACACCTCCCTGCGGGATGACCTGTACTGCCACCTGCGCCCCATGCTGCTGCGGGTGGAGCAGAACATTCGTACCGAAAACCCCCAGCTGGACACCATCCGCACCGACTACCCCGGCCTGTGGAAAGCCACCCGCGCCGCCTGTGATGCGGTGCAGCAGCAATTCGTTCTGCCCGCCATCTCGGACGACGAAGCGGCCTACCTTGCCATGCACTTTGGCGCAGTGCTGGAACAGAATGCCATGTTCCGGCTGCGGCTGCGGGTGGTAGTGGCCTGTCCGCTGGGCATGGGTTCCAGCCGCTTTCTGGCTTCCCGGCTGGGAAACGAGTTTCCCTCTTTGCAGGTGGAGGGGTGCTGCTCGGTGCGGGAGCTGAACGTCGCCGACCTGCGTCGGAGAAAAATCGACTTCATTATCTCCACCGTGCCGCTGGAACTGGATTACCCGGCGGTGTGCATCAGCCCTTCCCTGCTGGAACCGGATCGCGCCGTGCTGAAGGACGCTATCACGCGGTACAGCCAGAACCGCGCAGAACCGGAACCGGCGGTGCAGCCTGTGCAGGATGCACCGCACGCAGGCTCCAAGCTGCAGTATTATGCACGCTTGACCCGGTCCATGACCGGGCTGCTGGAACATCTGACCATCCAGCCCGTCAAGGCTCCCGGCAGCCGCGCTGCCCTCATCCATGCAGCGGCGCAGCTGTTCTGCCCGCAGGAAGCGGACGCCCGGCTGGTGGAGCAGCAGCTTCGCCGCCGTGAAACGCTGGGCGATACCTACATCAAACCCCTGTATGCCCTGCTGCTCCATTGCAGGACAAGTGCGGTAAAGGACTGCCGCTTGGGTTATTTGCAAGCACAGCCGCCGGTCTATGAGCCGGGGCGCATCGTGCTGGGGGCACTGGTGCTGCTGGCTCCGGACGACGGGAACGGCGTCCCGGTGGAGGTCATGCAGAATGTCAGCGGGCAGCTGATCGAAGCGCCCCGGCTGATGGAGGCACTGCGCACCGGCCAGCAGCAGGAAGCTGCAGACCTGTTGGAACAGGGCTTTGACCGTGGCTTTTTTGCGGACTGCAAACCGCCGCACACAAAATGAACTGAAAACGAACTCCCGGCTTTTGCCTTTTTGGGCAGAGCCGGGAGTTTTTTGTTGTTGTAACAAGATACCTATTAGAGAACTTTTGAATCAAAAATCATGTATCCCAGAAAGTTGGCGAAAAGCACCAAAAACACGCAGTGCGATTTGTTGAAACAACAGCTTGACAGGGGCGAGAACTGTTGGTATTATAATGCCAGAGCTTTCGTTTCAACAGTTTCGAGTTTCATAACAACAATCGTGAAGGAGGCTGTTGTTCCCATGATCTACACCGTAACATTGAATCCGGCGCTGGACAAGACCGTTGAGATCCCGAACCTTGCGCTGGACACCGTAAACCGGATCACCAAGATGCGTACCGATCCCGGTGGCAAGGGCATCAACGTCAGCAAGGTGATCGCAAAGCTGGGTGGGACCAGCAAGGCCATCGGCATTCTGGCCGGTAACAGCGGCAAAGCCATTCAGGACGCATTGGACGGTGAAGGGCTTGCCCACAACTTCCGCTTCGTGCCCGGCGAGACCCGCACGAACCTGAAGGTCATCGACCCGGAAAACCACACCAACACCGACATCAACGAGCCGGGCATCGAGGTGGATGCCCCGGAGCTGACCGCCCTGCTGTACGACCTGCTGAAGGAACTGAAACGGGGGGATATCGTGGTGCTGGCAGGCAGCCTGCCGAAGGGTGCCCCCAAGGACACCTACTACACATGGGTGGAATCCTGCAAAAAGACAGGGGCAAAGGTCTTTCTGGATGCAGACGGCGAGCTGCTGGCAGAGGGGCTGAAGGCTGCTCCCTATCTGGTCAAACCCAACAACGACGAGCTTTCCCGCATGATGGGCCGGGAGCTGAAAACGCTGGATGAACTGGCCGATGCCGGTCAGGCGCTCATCCGCAGGGGCATCGAACATGTGGTGGTGTCCATGGGCGGTCGGGGTGCGCTGTATCTCCGCAAGGACAGCGTGATCTACGCTCCGGCACTGAAGGTCAAAGTGGGCAGCACGGTGGGTGCCGGCGACAGCGTGGTCGCCGCTCTCGCCTACGCCGAAGCGGAAGGGCTTAGCGAAGAAAACACCGTTCGCTTGTCCATCGCCACAGGAGCCGCCAATGTGATGTGCAGCGGCACACAGGCCGCAGAGCGCAGCCAGATCGAAGAACTGCTGCCGCTGGTCACCTTCCAGCATCTGTAAAACTTCTTGAAAACACAACGGTAACTGTTATAATAAAAGGAGAGTTTCATTATGAAAGTCAAAGCTGTTCGTCTGCACGCCGCCAACGACCTGCGTCTGGATACTTTTGAACTGCCGGAGATCAAGGACGATGAGATCTTGGTCAAGGTCGTTTCCGATAGCATCTGCATGTCTACTTACAAGTGCGCCATCCTCGGCACTGGTCACAAGCGTGTGCATCCGGATGTAGCCGAGCACCCCGCCATCATGGGTCACGAGTTCGCCGGTGATATCGTCAAGGTGGGCAAGGCGCATCAGGACAAGTTCAAGCCCGGCATGAAGTTCACCCTGCAGCCCGCCCTGAACTACAAGGGCACCATGTGGAGCCCCGGCTACTCCTACGAGTTCTTCGGCGGCGACGCCACCTACTGCATCATCCCTGCCGAGGTCATGGAACTGGGCTGCCTGCTGGAGTACAAGGGCCGTGCTTACTACGAGGCTTCTCTGGCCGAGCCTATGAGCTGCTCCATCGGTGCTTTCAACGCCGCCTACCACACCAAGATGGGGGTGTACCATCACGATATGGGCATCAAGAAGGGTGGCAAGCTGGCGATTCTGGCCGGTGCAGGCCCCATGGGTCTGGGTGCTCTGACCTACGCACTGCACCGTGATGTGCGCCCCGGCATGGTGGTGGTCACCGATATCAACGAGGATCGTCTGGCCCGTGCGGAGTCCCTCTTCCCCCCGAAGGAGGTCAAGGAGAAGGACGGCATCGACCTGTACTTCGTCAACACCGCCAACATGGCAGACCCCGCTGCCGAGCTGCGGGAGCTGACCGGCGGTACCGGCTTTGATGATGTGTTCTGCTACGCCCCTATCGCGCCGGTGGTGGAGCTGTCCAGTGCTGTGCTGGGTCGTGACGGCTGCCTGAACTTCTTTGCAGGCCCCACCGACAAGCAGTTCAGCGCCAAGATGAACTTCTACGATGTGCACTACAATTCTACCCATGTCATGGGCACCACCGGCGGTAATACCGCCGACATGATCGAGTCGCTGGAACTGACCGCCGCTAAGCGCATCGATCCGGCTGTGATGGTCACCCACATCGGCGGTCTGAACGCCGCTGCCGAGACCACCCTCAACCTGCCCAAGATCCCCGGCGGCAAAAAGCTGATCTACACCCACCTGACCATGCCCCTCATCGCCCTGACCGATCTGCGTGCCAAGGGCGAACAGGACAACGACCCCCGCTATATCGCACTGGCTGACATTGTGGATGCCCACAACGGCCTGTGGTGCCCGGAAGCAGAGGAATATCTGCTGGCAAACTTCAACCCGGAGGACTAAGCAGAACGTGCCATGGGACAGGACAAACGCAGACAGGAGGAATCCCCCATGGAACAACGCCGCAATCAAATCGTGGAGCTGGTGAACCGCAAAGGCAGCATTAGCTTTGCCCAGCTCAAGGAAGCTTTCCCTTCCGTTTCGGAAATGACCCTGCGCACCGACCTGAAAGCACTGGATGAAGCCCGCCGTGTGGTGCGGGTGCATGGCGGTGTCAAGTCGGTGGAGCAGGTGGTAGGCACAGACGACCTGCTGAGCCGCCGTTCCGCCCGCAATGCCGAAGCAAAGCAGATCATTGCCGAAAAAGCCGCTGCTCTGCTGCGCCCCAACACCACCCTGTTTCTGGATTCCGGCAGCACCGCCACAGCAGTGGCCCGGTGCATCCCGGATCAGCCCATGCTCATCTACACCAGCGGCCTGAGCTGCGCCATGGAGCTGGCAAAGCTGGAAAAGCCCCATGTGTCCCTGCCGGGCGGCAGCCTGAACCGGTTCAGCATGAGCGTCTGCGGTGCACAGAGCATCCAGACGATGGAGGGCATCAACTTTGATCTGCTGCTGCTGGGCGTGACCAGTTACAGCCCGGAAACCGGTTTTACCTGCGGCGTGGAGGATGAAGCACGGCTCAAGCAGACCGTGCTCCGCCGCTGTGAGCAGAAAGCCGTGCTGCTGGATTCCTCCAAGATCGGACTGAAAAGCACATTCCACATCTGCGAGCTGTCCGATATTGATATTGTGATCTCGGACGGAAAGCTGCCCGTAGAATTTTTACAGGCCTGCCGGAACGCAGGCGTAACAGTACTATAAAAGGAGCGTTATTATGAAGATCATCCGCGCAAAAGATTATCAGGATATGTCCCGCAAAGCGGCCAACATCATCTCCGCACAGGTCATCATGAAGCCGGACTGTGTACTGGGTCTTGCCACCGGCGGCACCCCGGTGGGCACTTATGCCCAACTGGTGGACTGGTACAACAAAGGCGATTTGGATTTCTCCGAGGTCACTACTGTCAATCTGGACGAGTACCGCGGCCTGCCTAAGGAGCATCCCCAGAGCTACTGGTATTTCATGAATGAGAACCTGTTCAGCAAGGTGAATATCGACCCGGCCAAGACCAACCTGCCGGACGGCACCAATCTGGACACCGCCGCCGAGTGTGCCCGTTACAACGGTATCATCCACAAGCTGGGCGGCATCGACCTGCAGCTGCTGGGCATCGGCCCCAATGGTCATATCGGCTTCAATGAGCCGGGCGAAGCCTTTGAGCTGGAGACCCACTGCATCGACCTTGCGCCCACTACCATCGAAGCCAACAAGCGCTTCTTTGACGGCAACGAGAACCTTGTCCCCAAACAGGCATACACCATGGGCATCAAGACCATCATGCAGGCACGCAAGGTGCTGGTGGTAGCCAACGGTAAAGCCAAGGCACAGGCCGTCAAGGACGCCGTGACCGGCCCTGTGACCCCTGCCTGCCCCGGCAGCATCCTGCAGCTGCATCCGGACTGCATCCTTGTGGCAGACGAGGAAGCACTGAGCCTGCTGTAAACTCCCAAAGCCAACTTCTTCATTTACCATAACTTTGCTTAAGATCCAACCAAAGCACAGAAAGAGCCGGACTCGTTGCACGGGTTCGGCTCTTTCTGTCAGAAATAAGATTTATCTTGCTATCTTACGCAAAGAGCAACTCCAAAAGAGCCGTCATGGAGATGGTGGGTTCGCCTGCTGCGGGATTTACGCTGAAAATACGCTGAAAAGAGGTCGCCCCGATCGGCGGCCTCTTTTTTGCTGCCGCGAACTGTCTGGCTGCGGCAGCGGATAACAGCAATGTCCATTGCGCTTTGTTTTGCCCGGATGCGCACCCGCAGAAAGCTCTCCCTCGTCAAACTGCCCAAAATACGCCCTTAAAAGTTTACTTGACGCAATTCTCAAATCAATATATAATTGGGTCAGAAACCAATCATAGAAAAGGATGATTTCCAATGGCGCGCAGATACGACAGCAAGGAAGCAAAACGGCGGATCCTGACCGCCTGTGTCCGGCTTTTTCTGGAAAAAGGCTACACGAACACCAAGGTTGCAGAAATTTTAAAGGAAGCAGATGTTTCCGCCGGGTCGTTCCAGAATATTTTCCGCACAAAGGACGGCGTGCTGACCGAGCTGATCGGCATGATGTTCAGCAGGCAGTTCGGCGCGGTAAGGCCGCTGGCGGCAAACGCCCCCTCGCCGGTGTACCTCTACGCGGTGGAAACGGCTTTGCAGCTGGCGGTGACCGAGCTGAGCGAGAATCTGCGGGATATCTATGTGGAAGCGTACACCTTCCCCGCCACGGCGGAGATCATCCACCGCAGCACCACGGCCGAGCTGCAGGCGGCGTTCAGCGCGTATCTGCCCGGGTGCGCCGAGTGCGATTTCTACGAGATGGAGCTGGGCACGGCTGGCATGATGCGCGGCTACATGGCACGGCGGTGCGACCCCTACTTTACGCTGGAGCGCAAAATACGGCGGTTCCTGAGCATGAGCCTGAGTGCGCTGCAGGTCCCCGCGCAGGAGCGCGAGCAGGTCATCGCTTTTGTGGCGGAGATCGATATGCTTGCCCAGGCGCGGAAGGTGGTAGATGCCGTGCTTGCATCGCTGTCCGTGCAGTTTGATCTGAAAGGATAACAAGGTTTGATGACAAGGAGGGAGCAACATGAAAAAATGGCTGATCCGGTGTTTGACGGTGCTGGCAATGGTGTGCCTGATACCGGGGATCGTGTTAAAAGCGGCGGCAGAAACAGTCCCGGTGTACTGCTCACGCTGTGGGATTAGGGAAGAACGTGAGGTCCGCAGATACGAAAAATATGATTCGACCTATCATAAGGTTTGTGTAGATGCATGCCAGTCCTGCCACAACGATGGCAATGTTACGCTTTTACAGGTACATACCGGCGGTACCGAAACTCCCACCTGCACCACAGGCAAAACCTGTGAAAAATGCGGCGCGAAATACGGCATTCTCGGTCACGACTGGGGCGCGTGGACGCCTAACTACGACGGCACGAACACGCACACCCGCAGATGCACGCGCAGCAACTGCGACGCAAAAGAGACCGCACCCTGCAGCGGCGGCTACGCGGCCTGCGACAGTCTGGGAATGTGCGAAACTTGCGGAGGGAGTTACTACGGCGGTCACGCATGGGGCAAGTGGTCATCCGCCGGCAACGGCACACACATCCGCAGCTGCATGAACTACTGCTCCGAAGTTGATACTGCAAGCTGTTTCGGTGGCACAGCAACCTGCACCGCCAAAGCGGTCTGTGAGGCGTGTGGTGGGGAATACGGCGAAAAAGACCCAAATAACCATGATCTGGTGCAGCACGCAGCAAAAGCCCCCACCTGTACGGAAATCGGCTGGGATGCTTACGACACCTGCTCCCGCTGCGACCATACCACCTACGCGGAGCAGCCCGCACTGAACCATGATTTGGTGCGTCACGTAGCGCAAGCCCCCACCTGCACAGAAAAGGGCTGGGCTTACGATACCTGCTCCCGCTCCGGCTGCAACTATACCACCCGCAAAGAGCTGCCCGCACTGAATCATGATTTGAAGCAGCACGCAGCAAAAGCCCCCACCTGTACGGAAAAGGGCTGGAAGGCTTACGAAACCTGCTCCCGCTGTGACCATACCACCTATGCGGAGCTGCCCATCTTGGGACACGACTATCAGGCTGTTACCGTAGAGCCTACCTGTGAAACAGACGGCTATACCATCTTTACTTGCTCCCGCTGCAAAGACAGCTACACCGCAGACCCGACCGATCAGCTGGGACACAAGTTTGGTGCATGGTCCCCGAACGGAACCGGCTCTCAGAGCGCCGATTGTCTGCGAGATGGCTGTGCGCACACTGGCAGCACCGATTGCCGGAAGTTTACTTTCCGCACTGCGGAAGGCGAAACGCTGACCTTCTGCCCCGTGTGCGGGCAGGCAGAAAACGCCGCGCAGCTGGAAAAGATCGAAGCCGCAACGGCGTGGGCTAACAGCGGCAGTCTTTCTGCGGAGGATGTGACCGCACGGACGAACGGGGAATACCTGAGTGTGGCCTTTGAAACCGCAGGCAGCCTGACGCAGCCCACCGGCCGGGTAAGGCTTGCGCTGCCCGCCGGACTGCTGGAAGGCAAAAAGCTTGTGCGCATTGCCCCGGACGGCACACAGGCCGAGATGCCTTTTGAAACAGAGCGCGGAAAGCTCATCTATACGCTGGATTTTGCAAACAGCGCGCTGCCCGTAATGCTCTTCCGGCTGGTACCCCAGACCACCGCCCTCTGAACGCTTTTACAGCGGCTCAAACAATAAAACGCAAAATGCCCGCTCACCGTGGTTTTCCACAGGTGGGCGGGCATTCTTTTGTGCCTTTTGGGGCATAAAAATACCCCCGGAGGATGCAGCGTTTTTTACGCTGTCTACTCGGTGGTCATTTCCATCGTGCTGTCGCTGTTCTGGCCTGTGGTGCAGACCGGCATCAATAACTTCGGCATCTGGATCGCCAACTCTTCCGAGACTTCTCCCATTCTGGCTCCGTTCATCTATGGTACGCTGGAGCGTCTGCTGCTGCCCTTCGGTCTGCATCACATGCTGACCAGCCCCATGCAGGACTGGCTGGGGCTGGATAACGCCGCCCGCATCAATAAGCCCTCCACCGTAGGCCAGAACTGGCGCTGGCGGCTGAAAAAGACCCAGCTGACCAAGAAACTCCAGAAAGAGATCTGCCAGCTGACCACCCGCTACGGCCGGAAGAACTGGGCGTGAGCGTAAGAGAACTCAACACAAAGGGCAGGTCACAATCATCACATCATACACAGAGATATCAAACCGCAGAATATTATCATTT
>OHAH01001741.1_pt1 | contig 12888 bp, 14 predicted proteins | sample 1577071 | NCBI WGS metagenome assembly OHAH01 (sample SAMEA3541520, study PRJEB24748) | human gut metagenome | biome: human gut; feature: human-associated habitat; material: faeces | place: China | collected 2012 | reverse complement strand
TCTAATGCTGTAACAGATGATAAAACTACCAATACGGCTACAATTCAATATGGTCATGATGTTGATTCATTAAGTGATCCAAAAACAGATACAACTACTATTAAAACACATAATTTAAGAATTACTAAAGTAGAAACAGGTACAGATACTCCATTGGCTGGTGCAAAATTTAATCTTTATAAAGGAACTAGTACAACAGGTGAGCCAATTCATTTTGTTCAAGGTGCTAATGGCACTTATACAGTAACAACAGCTGAAAATGGAATTACTGAATTAGTTACACCAAGTACTGGTATTATTAATGTTAAAGGGTTAGATGATGGAGATTATAGATTAGTTGAAACTGAAGCACCAGAAGGTTATAACAAATTAAAATCACCAAAAGAAATTAATATTAAAGCAGAATCTTCTGATAATGGTGAAAACGTAACAGTAAGCGGTAATGATATTACTGTAGAAAACAGCACAGAATCATGGTTACCAGAAACTGGTGGTATGGGTACAGTTATCTTTACAGTAGTAGGGGTAGTTGGTGTGTTAGTTATTCTTTCAACTTACTTTAAAAAAGGTAAAAAAGAAGAAGCTTAATTGAATTATTAATTAAAGTATCTCATAGATATTAAATGTATGAAAGATATATTAAGAAAAATCAAATTATTTGATGTTATTAGAGCTATTTTATTAGTGTTTTTCCTAGGTGTATTGCTTTATCCAACAGTAAGTGATTACCTAGGAAGAATACATAGCTCGAAAGCTATAACTTCTTACAATGATGAAGTTAAAGGAATAGATAAAGCTACAAAAAATAAAATGTTAAAAGAAGCACAGGAATATAATCAATCATTAGTAAATACTAAATTATATGATCCATTTTCTACAACAGGTAAACCAAGTGAAGAATACATGAATTTGCTTAATGTTTCTAGTGATGGCATGATGGCTTATCTACAAATACCTAAGATTGATGTGAAGTTACCTATTTATCATTCAACAAATAATGGTGTTTTACAAAAAGGTGTGGGGCATATGGAAGGTTCTTCTTTGCCTATAGGTGGAACAAGTACGCATGCTGTTTTATCTGGGCATAGAGGATTACCAAATTCAAAGCTGTTTACAGATCTTGACAAGATGAAAGTTGGAGATATTTTCTATATTTCTGTTCTAGGTGATACGTTAGCTTATGAAGTAGATCAAATTAAAACAGTATTGCCCTCTCAAACGGATGATATTGAAATTGTAGATGATGAAGATTATGTTACGCTTGTTACTTGTACACCTTATTCTGTTAATACTCATAGATTGCTTGTAAGAGGAAAAAGAACAGATTATAAAGAAGCGATAAAGAAAACACCGAATGAGGTCAATAATGGTATACATATTCCTTATGAGGTAAAATTAGCATTTTTAAGTTTTATTATTATAGGAATTATTATATTTATTTGGAGGAGGCGATAACATGATAAATGCAAAAAGATTATTTATTATTGTATTTACATGCTTATTGTCTCTTTCAATTAATAATGTTTATGCTCAAAATCATGGTTCTTTAACGATTCACTGTCATTATTTAGATGTGCACAACCATATTTTTAATATTAGTCAAGATCATATTGCGTTGATAAAAATAGCTGATTATGATGGAAATAATTATCATGTGTTAGAAAAATATTCTAAACTTGTTACAATTAATAAAGATATGTCAGCTTCTGAGCAAAATGGAGTTACTACTAAATTGATGGATTATATTAAAAAAAATAATATTGATTATGATGAAGAATTAATAACCAATCAAAGAGGAGAAGCTACTTTTAGAGATTTAGACTATGGAATATATATAATCTATGAACATAATGAAAGTGAGTTTGCATATAAGATGGAACCTTTTATTATTTCAATCCCACTTCTTGAAAAAGAAGATGACGGATCATATGAAAAGGATTATGATGTAGATGTTGAACCGAAGTATTCAAGAATGAGACCTGGAATTGATGAAGAACCAGATGATAAAATTCCTAGTAATGATGAGAATTTTAAGAAAGAAAAAAATTTCAGTCAAACATCTAATTACAAGGATAATCAAAAATTAAAAACAGGAGATTATTATAATCCCGAATATTGGTTATTACTTATGATTATGTCTATTATAATATTTATCATGTTTAATAGGGAAAATATTAGACATTAAAATTTTTAAGATTATGTAGAGGAAAAGTAAGCGCCAAATAAAATAGTGTATTTAAAGAAGTCGATTGAATTGATATAATAATCAATTTAGTCGGCTTTTATTTCAAATTCTTCTTTTATTTCTTCACTCCATGGTAAGAACCAGTCCAGTCTTTCTGGATCTTCAACCAGATCTTGTTGAGGTAAATAATCCAGGATGAATTCAATATAATCGTATGGATTAAGTTTATTGGATTTAGCTGTTTCAATCAGGCTGAATACTGATGCACTTGCTTCAGCTCCTTTAGTAGAAGTTGAAAACAGCCTGTTCTTTCGACCAACTGTAAATGGTCTGATTGTACGTTCATCTAATGAATTTGTTATAGGTACAAGACCATCTTCTAAAAATGAACGCAGTCCTGCCTCGTAATTCAAGGCATATTGTATAGTTTTTCCTGTCTTAGAAGCTGTTAACACCTTGTTTTGGTTATCCTTGTACCATGAAAAGAAGTCATCAACTAATGGCTTTGATTTTTCTTGACGTACTTTCACCTTTTTATCAGGTGATAATGTTTCGATTTGTTTTTCTATCGCAAACAGTCTGGCTATTTTTTCAACAGCTGTATTTGCGAGGGTATCTGATGCATTCTTCATATCTACAGGCAATGCATCATAGAACTTCCTTCTGGCATGCGCCCAACAGTAGGCATTGGTCACACCATCTATATGATTATATCCATAATAACCATCAGTGATAATAGTACCATCAAACCCTTTAAGAAATTCTTGAGGGTTGGTTGCTTTTCTGTCAGGTCTATAATCAAATATCTTAACAGGTCTTTTGCTTTCTTTGATACTTGAATATACCCACATATACGATTTAGAAGTAACCTTCTTACCTGGTTCATTCAATACCTGAACTGGCGTTTCATCGCAATGTATATGTGACTCTTTCATCATCAGTTCGTGCATCCTGTTCACCAATGGAATGAAATATTCCTTGGCGGCAATGATGATCCAGTTAGCCATGTTTGTTCTTGACAGTTCCATTCCTAATCGTTTCCATTCTGATTTCTGTCTGTATAAAGGCATATGATTTACATATTTATCGATAATCACTTGTGACAGTACACTTGGCGATGTATATGAATGTGGAACTACTGGTTGAGGTGTTCCTGCTTTAAGCATTACTGCCTTTCCTTTTTTTCTGCAGTTTCGACATTCATATGTTTTTCGATAAATATCTTTTACATAGAGTTTGGCTGGTTCATAAATAACTTCATGTCTTACAAATTCTTCACCCACATAAGACAGCTTTGAACCACATTCATCACATACTCTGTCTTTTTCATCAATATCATAAACTTTTTTTACATGTTTAAGATTGTCTAATTTGATATCAATTTTCCCTTTTTGTTTCTTTTTGGTTCTGGTATATGAGATATCTTCAAGCAGTTTAGGTTCACATTCATTTTCAGCTTTCAAACTGTCAATCGTACTGTTCAAAGATGCAATCGTAGCTTTCAATTCTTCAATAGAATGTGACAGATTAGCCATTACCAAAGCTAAATTTTCAATTGTACCTGTAGTAGAATCAGCCATCAAATAGCACCTCCATTTCATATATCCATTATACCATAAACAGGCATATTCTCCTATGAAATCAAGGCTTCACAGTACAACTTGTGGATAACTTTTCTGAATGGTCTTAGGCTGTACAATAGAGAGTTCCATCGGAATTGTTGAGGAGTTATTTCTCGTGCTTCAGATGCATCTCTTGGCCATTTGAATTTACCATTTTCAAGTCTTTTATAAAGTAAGACAAAGCCATCACCTTCCCAATATAGAGCCTTCATGATCCTTGTATTTCTACCACAAAACAGAAATACAGAATTGGAAAATGGATCAAACTTGAAATTCTGTTGAACGATAGCTGAAAGACCATCAATTTGTTTACGCATATCTGTATAGCCAACGGCTATATAAATGTGTTCAGCTTTTGAAATATCACCTAGCATAGTAAGGCTCCAATAATATTCGTTATCGTTTTTATATCCGTATGACAAGAAAACTTAATTCGTACATCACCTTTGGTTATAACAATATTTTCTTTTTTTAGATTACTTTGATCTACAGGTACAAAGGTTGGAACTGAAATAGCTCCAGATTCAACAGCCATAGTTCTTAATTTTTGAGCCATTTGTAGTAGGTCTGTTCACAAACATTATTTTGTTTACACCATGTTTTAACTGGAAGCCCACTTTCTCTGCATTCTTTTATTGTCTTCATCCATTGTTTTGTCTTGATGTCGTTATTGATACTTTGAACATTCATAATCTCACCATCCTCGTATAGTAAAATTAGGCACTCAAATTACTATATATAGTCTTTTGAGTACCTAAAGATACTTGATATAGTAATTTTAGTTTTCTAAAACTACTATAATTATCAATGATGATTGATTATATTTCTAGCCATTATTTTATTTGGCGCTTACTTTAGATATTGAATTTCATTATTTTTTCTTTGGTGTACTAGTTTACTTGTATATATAATGTAATGGATAAAATTAACCTATAATTTAGATAAATTATCCTATTTGTTGCTATCCTACTCTAGCTATAATAAGCTATTTTATTGTGTAAATTCAGTTACAAAAAGGTATTAATTTGACTTATCATCTTTCATTTTTTTAAAAGAAACCCATATTTTGAAATAAAATTCATTAGTTTGTATACTTTGTTTGTAAATAAAAGAAAGGAGAAAAAAAGATGAAAGATGTAAAATTAGACGATTTTGATTTAGATATTGTAGGAGGAGATGATAACGAAAATGATGATGGTGTATCACCTGCATCATCTATCTCTACTGGATGGGTCAGTATTTCAGTATGGATTTCAAATGGTTTATCAACAAATTTTACTGAAAGTAAATGCTAAATTATAATTCATAATAATGTATAAAAATAGCAATGTAGTTACATATCATCATATGTATGCTTATTGCTATTTTTTAGTTAGTATATAAATCAAGATGAGAAATAGTTTTAATTTTTATAATATAAAGAAATAAATAATGATATTATGAAGAATATCAAAAAAATAAAAAATATCTATTGACCTTATAGCAACTCTAACGTGTATATTTCAGTTAGAAAGGAGAAAAATAAAATGAAAAGTTAGTAAAATTAGTTATGATTATTGTTTTAGTAATATCAAGTTGGTTATATATCATAAAAAAGAAAATGAGCCAATTATTAAAGATTGATAGTTATTTAATAAAACGTATGAAATGAAGGTAGGTGAAAATTATGCAAATAAAAGAAGTTCAAGAAAAACTAAAAATCAGTTCTTATACACTAAGATATTATGAAAAGATGGGACTCATTCAACCTTATCGTGATGAAAATGGTTATCGAAATTATAGTGAAGAAGATATTCACAAAATAGAGAGAATTATGTTTTTAAGAGATATCAATGTACCTATAGAAGATATTAAAGATATCTTAAATAATAAAGTTACATTTCAAGATGTCTTAGAAAGTCATATTCAAAAGGTAAATACCGAAATAGAATCATTACAATATATAAAAAATATGTGTAAAGATTTAAAGGAAAAGAATATTCCCTTATTAGATCAAGTAATTGAAGATAATCAAATAGGAGATAAAAAAGTTAAGAAAAGAGATTTAAAGAAAGTATTTGATTATTTTAAGAAAGATCAAACGGTGGTTATTGGAACGAGATTTGATTTGAATATGTATTTTAGAACATTTATTTATGCATTGATTACTGCTCCAGTTCTAACATTTGCTGCTATTAATTATTTACAAAGATTTAATATTTTGAAAAAGGGAACAATAAACCATATTTCTATTTATTTGATATTAATGATTTTAGTTATGTTACTTTCAATTGTGAGTATTTCTTATATGTGCTCACGACAAAAGTATATAGAACTTACAGATAATAAGATTTCTATTTTAGATGCAAAAAAAGTATCACATATAAAATTAAGTTATCTAATTTTAAAGAAAGATTTAACAACTATTATGGAGAATTATAGTTGGGAGGATTTAAAATATGTAGAAATTAAATTAGTAATTAAGTACGGTGGAATAGGAATTGGAACAAGTAAGACGATGTATTATTATTTACCAAAATATATATTTCATTTTGAAAATTCTTCAAGCAAAAGTTTTTTAGAATGGAATAATCCTAAAGCAGCTTATCAAATATTAAGAAATAAAAATATAGAAATTGTGACTAGTGATGAAATATTAGATTGTTTTGAACAAAATGAATTAAGTGTTTATGATTTCTTTGAAAATATCTATCATAAAAATGGTAAAAACAGATAGTTAAAAAAGTAGGTGAAAATTATGCAAATAAAAGAAGTTCAAGAAAAATTAAAAATCAGTTCTTATACACTAAGATATTATGAAAAGATGGGATTGATTCAACCTTATAGAGATGAAAATGGTTATCGAAATTATAATGAAGAAGATATTCATAAAATAGAAAGAATTATGTTTTTAAGAGATATCAATGTACCTATAGAAGATATTAAAGATATCTTAAATAATAAAGTTACATTTCAAGATGTCTTAGAAAGTCATATTCAAAAGGTAAATACCGAAATAGAATCATTACAATATATAAAAAATATGTGTAAAGATTTAAAGGAAAAGAATATTCCCTTATTAGATCAAGTAATTGAAGATAATCAAATAGGAGATAAAAAAGTTAAGAAAAGAGATTTAAAGAAAGTATTTGATTATTTTAAGAAAGATCAAACAGTGGTAATTGGTTATAAGTCGATACCAAGGAGTCTATTAGGTATTGTTGCTTTATCTTTATTTATTTCTGCTATTTTTGGAATTTTAATTGGTTTAGCATTTCCTAATATGATTTCTTATGTGAACGAACAAACACGAAGTTCAGTACAACATTTTCAAATACCTTTTTATAAAGCATCAGGGAAACTCATCATTTTTTCTATGTGTATTTCATTTATTATTCTTTTGATTATATTTGTTATTTGTGAAACTAAATTAGAATATGTTGAATTAACAGATAATAAGATTTCAATTTGTAGTTATCACTATCAAAGTAGAAAATCTATTTTAAAAAGCTTGATAACTAAAAAAGAAAATAATGAAAATAAGGAATATAGTTGGCAAGATTTAAGAAGAGTAAAATTAGAACTTTATTTTACAAAAGGTGGTGGAGGACATCAGGGATTATATACATTTTATGTGATGCAATTTAGTTTTATCTTTCAAGATGGATTTGAATTTATCATTGATATGGGAAAATCAGTTGAGGAAAATCCTAAAATGGCTTATCAAATATTAAGAAATAAGAATATTGATATTCAAGCAAGTGATGAAGTGATTGACTTCTTTGAACAAGATGAATTAAAATTGTATGATTTTTTTGAAAATATTTATCATAAAAATGGAAAGAATAGATAAGAGGATTAGATGTGAATTTAATCCTTTTTCTTTGTTAATAAATTAACTTTATTTTTTTATAATTGCCTGTTGTAAATTGTTTCTAAAAGAGTACAATGTAGTGGAATTTAGGGAGAAAGATTATGAAAAAGATAAAAAAAAGAGATTTAATTAGTTTTGGATGTGTCTTTTGTTCTTCGCTGATTATGGCTGCTACAACTAAAACATTTGTAAGACCAGCACACTTATTGTCAGGTGGGTTTATGGGTATTGCCTTACTTGTAGATATGATTGCTGATTTATTTGGAAAATCAATTCCAACAGCATTCACTTTAGTTGCTTTAAATGTACCTGTTGCGCTTATTTGTGCCAAGAAAATATCAAAACGATTTGTATTCTTTTCATTATTACAAGTCTTTTTAACATCATTTTTATTACAAATCATTCCAAATTATCCATTATTTGATGAACAAGTTTTAAATGTTGTATTTGGTGGATATATTTGGGGAATGAGTATTGTACTTGCTTTAAAAGCAGGTGCTTCTTCAGGTGGTACAGATTTTATTGCTTTATATTTTGCTAATAAAAATGGGCGAGAAATCTGGATGCAAGTATTTGTATTTAATGCTATGATTTTATGTATTTTTGGAGTTATTTTTGGATTTGATAAAGCAGGGTATTCTATTTTGTTCCAATTTATCTCAACAAAAACAATTTCTACTTTCCATACACGATATAAACGAGTTATGTTACACATCTATACTGCAAAAAAAGACGAAGTGGTGGATACTTATTTAGAAAAATTCCATCATGGGATTACTGCTTTAGATGGTTATGGAGGATATTCACATCATCCTGTAAGCTATTTAACAGCAGTTGTATCAAGTTATGAAGTTGGAGATGTTTTAGAAGCTTTAAAAGAAACAGATCCTAAAATTATTGTTTCTGTAACTAAAGTTGAAAACTTTATTGGACGTTTTTATAATAAACCATTGGATTAACGAGTATACACCCGTTAATTTTTTTATGTCTTTTGATGCAAAATAGAATAGAATCCACCTTCAATACTGTAAGCATCATAGCCTTGTTGACATAGATCATCAGCGAGTTTTTTTGATTTAGCTCCGCTATAACAAATAAGAATAAGTGGTTCTTTTTTAGAAAAGTAATATTGATTGAGATTGAACTTTTCATAGGGAATATTTGTGAATTTTGTCAGATGAACTTTCTTATACTCATAGGGATCTCTTAAATCGACAAATTGATAATCATTCTCTAACATAGATGGGATTTTTTGGATAGGGATTACATTCGTATTTTTCATATTTTTCACCTCATAATATAATATGAAATTAATTGAAAACAATGATTATAGATGATATAATTCAGCCATGGAGGAATTATAAAAATGGATAAGAAAACAATTAGAGATATTGAAGTCGCTGGAAAAACTGTTTTAGTTCGTGTTGACTTCAACGTACCAAGAAGTAAAGAAACAGGAGAAATTACTAATGATAATCGTATTGTTGCTGCATTACCAACAATCAAATATTTATTAGAACAATCTCCAAAAGCTATCGTTTTATTCTCTCACTTAGGTAAAGTGAAAACTGAAGAAGACAAAGCTAAAAACAATTTAGCTGTTGTTGCTCCTAGATTAGCTGAATTATTAGGTAGAGATGTAAAATTCGTAGATTGCACTCGTGGTGCTGAATTAGAAGAAGCTGTTAAAAACGCTGAAAATGGACAAGTTATCTTAGTTCAAAACACTCGTTATGAAGCTGGAGAAAGTAAAAATGATCCTGAATTAGGAAAATACTGGGCTTCATTAGGTGATGTATTTGTTGAAGATGCATTTGGTTCAGTTCATAGAGCTCATGCTTCTACAGCTGGAATCCCTGCTCATTTACCATCAGCAGCTGGTTTCTTAGTAGAAAAAGAAATCAACTACATTGGAAAAGCTGTAAGTAATCCAGAAAGACCAATGGTTGCTATCTTAGGTGGAGCTAAAGTTTCTGATAAAATCTTAGTTATCGAAAACTTATTAAAAATTGCTGACAAAGTTATCGTTGGTGGAGGTATGTGCTATACTTTCGCTAAAGCTCAAGGTCATTCAATCGGTAACTCTTTAGTTGAAGATGATAGAATTGACGTAGCTAAAGATATCTTAGCTAAAGCTGGAGATAAATTAATCTTACCAGTAGATTCTGTAATCAATACTGCATTTGCTGCAGAAGGTGATATTAAAGTTTGTGGTGAAGATGTACCTGATGGATACATGGGATTAGACATCGGACCTAAATCTGTAGAAAACATCAAAGCTGCTTTAGCTGGTGCTAAAACAGTTGTATGGAATGGACCTATGGGTGTATTCGAAATGGAACCATTCGCTAAAGGAACAATCGCTGTATGTGAAGCTTTAGCTGGTTTAGAAGGTGCTAACACTATCATTGGTGGTGGAGATAGCGCTGCTGCAGTAATGCAACTTGGATATGCTGATAAAGTTTCTCACATCTCAACTGGTGGTGGAGCTTCATTAGAATATATGGAAGGTAAAGTTCTTCCAGGTATCGCTGCAATTGATGATAAATAATAAGGAAGGTATTTGTAATCATGAGAAAACCAATTATCGTAGGAAACTGGAAAATGAATAAAACAATCGCTGCTACAAAAGCATTCGTAGAAGCTGTTGATCCAGAAGTAACTGATAAAGCTGACTGGGGAATTGCTACTCCATACTTAGCTTTACAAACTGCAAAAGCAGGAGCTAAAAACTTAATCGTAGCTGCTGAAAACGTACACTTCAAAGATAGCGGAGCTTATACTGGTGAAGTATCTGTTGAAATGTTAAAAGAAATCGGAGTTGAATGGGTTATCTTAGGTCACTCTGAAAGAAGACAATATTTTGGGGAAACTGATGAAACAGTTAACGCTAAAATGCTTCAAGTTCTTAAAAATGATATGACTCCAATCGTATGTGTTGGTGAAACATTAGAACAATATGAAGCTGGAACTACTAAAGATGTTGTTAAAACTCAAGTAGTTGCTGCTTATAAAGATGTATGTCCTAAATGTGCTTCAAGAAGCGTTATCGCTTATGAACCAGTATGGGCTATCGGAACTGGAAAAACTGCTACAAACGAAATTGCTCAAGATGTTTGTGGATATATTCGTTCAGTAGTTGCTGAATTATATGGACAAGAAGTTGCTGATCAAGTAAGAATTCAATATGGTGGATCTGTTAAACCTGAAGGTTTAAAAGCATTATTAGAACAACCTGATATTGATGGTGCTTTAGTTGGTGGAGCTTCATTAGTTGAAGATTCATACAAAGCAATGATTGCTGCTTTAGACTAATTGTTGTTTAAACTCTAGGAAAATTCCTAGAGTTTTTCTTTTTTTTAAATTTATTTGATAAAATGCAAAAAAAATATAAAAAAGTATTGCATTTATCAAGAGATAATGGTAAATTAGTTGTCGACGCAATAGGCTAATTGCGCATTCATTGTTGTGTGGAAGGGTAACACCCATTTGACCACAACACGGACAAATTTTTACAAGGAGGAAATGTCGCGTGAGTAAGAAAGTTGTTAGAGTTATGAAAATTCAATTCAAAGCAGGGCAAGCTAAACCTGGTCCAGCATTAGCAGGTGCAGGTATCCAAATGCCTAAATTCTGTACTGCTTTCAATGATCAAACTAAAGATCGTATGGGAGAAACAGTACCAGTTGTCTTAACAGTATATGAAGACAAAGATTTCAGCTTTGTATTAAAAACTGCTCCAGCTTCAGAAATGATTAAAAAAGCTTTAGGAGTACAAAAAGGTTCTAGTAATGCAGGAACAACTACTGTAGGAACATTATCAGCTGATAAATTAAAAGAAATCGCTGAATACAAAATGCCTGACTTAAATGCTTATGATTTAGATGCTGCAATGAAAATCGTTGCTGGTACAGCTAAAAACATGGGTGTAAAAGTTGAAGGAATCGATGCGTAAGCATCACGTGGAAGGATAATCCGTTATAACCACTAAGGAGGAAATTAAATGGCAAAGAAAAGTAAAAGATATACAGAAGCAGCTGCATTAATTGAAAATGGAAAACTTTATTCAGCTGAAGAAGCTATTGAATTAGTTAAAAAAACAAGTAATGTAAAATTCGATGCAAGTGTCGATGTTGCTTTCAATTTAGGATTAGATGTTAGACAAGCAGATCAACAATTACGTGGAGCTGTTGTATTACCACACGGAACTGGTAAAACTAAAAAAGTTTTAGTTGTAGCTGAAGGAGAAAAAGCTCAAGAAGCTAAAGATGCTGGTGCAGATATCGTTGCTGGTAAAGAAATTTTAGAAGACATCAAAAAAGGATGGTTAGATTTCGAAGTTATGATCGCTACTCCTAACATGATGGCTGAATTAGGTAAATTAGGTCGTATCTTAGGACCTAAAGGTTTAATGCCTAACCCAAAAACTGGAACAGTAACTATGGATGTTGCTAAAGCAGTTCAAGAAACAAAAGCTGGTAAAGTAACTTACCGTACTGATAAAGAAGGTAATGTTCATTTACCAATCGGTAGAGTATCATTTGATGATGCTAAATTAGTTGAAAACTTCAACACAATTTATGATTTAATCGTAAGATTAAAACCAACATCAGCTAAAGGTACTTATATTAAAAATATTGCAGTTTCATCAACTATGGGACCTGCAATCAAAGTTCAAACTACTAAATAGTTTGTAAAAAATGTCGCAATCAATATACCGTAGACAGTAACTGGGAAACCTTAATTTGTTACCGAGGTGTTGAGTTTATGAAGAACTTGAACTCCTATCTACGTATGGGAGTTTTAAATATAGCGCGTATATTGTTGCATATATAAAAATTTATAGGAGGTGTAGCAATGTCAGTAGAAGCAATCAATGCGAAAAAAGTCGTTGTTGAAGAAATCGCTGGTAAATTTAATGATTCACAATCTGCTGTAGTAGTAGAATATCGTGGATTATCAGTAGCAGAAGTCACTGAATTACGTAAATCATTACGTGAAGAAGATGTTGAATTCAAAGTTTACAAAAACAAATTAGTTCAAAGAGCTACTGAAAGCGCTGGATATGCTGAAATCAATGATAAATTAGTAGGTCCAAACGCTATTGCATTCGGTCATAGTGATGCCGTTGCACCTGCAAGAATTTTAGCTAACTTTGCTAAAGATCATGAAGCTTTAGTAATCAAAGCTGGAATTGTTGAAGGAAAAGTATTAGAAGTAGAAGAAAT
>OHAH01001728.1_pt1 | contig 12981 bp, 8 predicted proteins | sample 1577071 | NCBI WGS metagenome assembly OHAH01 (sample SAMEA3541520, study PRJEB24748) | human gut metagenome | biome: human gut; feature: human-associated habitat; material: faeces | place: China | collected 2012 | reverse complement strand
TAACGGTCCATGATGTTGTCATCAATAATGGCCACTGACTCCGCCTTGAGGGTTTTCGGAGAAATCCGGAAGCCCTTTTTTCATGCCAAAACGGCGGAATACCAACGATTTCAAGACATACGGCACAAACAGAGAATGTACGGAAATGTACGCCAATGTCAACATTTCCGGTACCCAGCAAGGTACCCGAGTTGGGTACCCAACAAGACAGCCGACGACTGCACTGCAAATAGGCCATCGTGTCGGCAATGGTCATGAGCGGGGGTTCAGTCTTCCTCATAATCACCCCCGTTCACGCTCACCGCCACGTCCAACGATTGAGACGCCACATCCGACGGAATCCACGCAGAAACGCCCCTATACGGCGAAATATCCGGCCTAGGACACTTCAAACAACTCCTAGCCTCACAATAAGAGCCGCACGTCGCCGAACAGGGTCTTTGATGCTCTGAGCCTCCGCGAGACGCCACCGACGAACCAGCCTACGGAAACGGTGAAAAGTCGGATAATCAGTCTCGAAATCCTCCTGCACGCGCAACGGCAAACCATTATGCGGCAGGGACGATCCACAAAGACCGTCCCTGTTTACATATCAGTATTTATACATCAACGGCATGCCGTCACAGGACGAATGCTTTTCGATCCGTTTCGGTAAGCCAATCCGTCCGCATGCCCGGTTCTTGGCATAAATGCATGGCGGGGCATTCCTCACCGATGCAAGGATCCCATACAGGAAGCGGCGTTCCGTCACGGTCCGTTCCGTTGGGATCGCCATTGGCGGCGAAATTGGTCCAGTACAGCCCCATTCGCCTTGCCAGATCGTAATGCCATCCAACGAACGGACGCCAGCATTTCGCAAGGCTTCCAAAGGAGAACCACAGATCGGACGAGTGGAAGGCTCCGGCATCATCCCCCGGCATAGCGACATCGAAATGATAGTAGTATGGCGCGGTCCCACCGCTTGCGGTCCATTTGCGGATCAGCGTGAGATTGCCGAGCTGGCCGACATGCACAGGCTTCCCATCTTCAGTCGAAGCGATGAACTCATTGGTCGTGTTGCCGACCAGCATGTCGACGTTGTTGGCCTTGCAGCCCTCGACGATACGCTCCTCCTGATCGGGAAGGAACAGGCCGTCCACGCATGGCACCCAATTGACGATCATCGACCAGTCATCTTCACGTCCGCTGTCCGGTGGAACAGGCAGGGACTCGGCGGCTTCCAATACCGTTCGGGCCGGGATTGCACGGGCCTGCTCCAGCGTGGAGACACCCAATGCTTCGAACAGACGGATTCCGTTGGCCTGCGCATGCTCCAGCGTGTCCTGCCGCGCATTGAAATGCCCTAGGCCTGCGCCGGATTGCATGATGGCTTTCTGAAACAGGCCATGATTCATCGGCGAGCAGATCTGGGCCAAGACGCTGGCGGCACCGGCCGATTGACCGAAAACCGTGATGTTTTCCGGATCTCCGCCGAACTTCGCGATGTTTTCCTTCACCCATTGGATTCCGGCACGCTGATCCAGGAATCCGAAATTCGCATATGGTTCGCCGTCGCCGCGTTCTACGGCCTCCTCATGCAGCAAAGGGTGCGTCATAAACCCAAATGCATTCAGACGATAGGCCACACTAACCACGACGACGCCGTTCGCGGCGAGACGTGTGCCGTCGAATTCCTTTTCACATGTGCCGCCGCATTGATAGGCTCCGCCGTAGATCCAGACCATGACCGGCAGCTTTTCGGAGGCTACCATGCTATCCGCGCCATATCCGCGTAATGCCGGAGTCCAAATATTCAGGTAGAGGCAATCCTCGCTCATCGGCACGGCCGGATCGGTGCCCCATTCACGATCATAGAAATCATCGGAGGCACCCGGCGTCGGCTGCATCGCGGTAGGCCCGAAATCGAAGGCTTGCAGCACACCATCCCATGGCAGGGCCGGCTGCGGCGCACGCCAGCGCAGACCGCCGACGGGAGGCTGGGCGAACGGGACCCCTCGGAACACGGTGATGCCCTGATCTTCAGCCGCCAAGCCTTCGACAGTTCCTTGCGCCACTATGACCTGTCGCTTCATTGCTCTCTTTCCTTCGTATCCGGCGTCGAATACGCAAAGTCGTAAAAATCGGCGATTCCACCGGTCTCTTTTGTCGAATACAGGAACAATCCGATACGGCAACCTGTGAAATGATCCATTTTGAAGATCATCCGGTGCGCCGTCCCCAATGGACACCATTCGGATTCCGGCGTATCCGCATCGCGGTAGAAGAACGTCACTTCATCCTTGCAATCGGTGAAATCATATACCGCGCGCAGGCGCATGCAATCCGCATCCGCCATGATTTCCGCATCCGTTACGGCTGGACTGTCCCAATCATTGTCGGAGAAGATGGAATCGTCATTCACCGGCTTGTATTGGACGGTCAGCATCGTGCGGCCGTTCCTTCGCGTAAGCGCGATGTAGGAATAGCATCCTTGGAACGCCGCCAATCCGGCGAAGTCGCCATCATGCAATGTCGACGCGTCGACGGTGACTTCGGCCACCGTCACCGGCCCCATCGTGCGCTGCGTCAGCGTGTTCCATGCATGATTGAGATTCGAGCTGATGCGTCCGGAATGCAGGCGGAATGCTCCCGGACGTTCCGTCAGTGACCAGTATTCGTCATGTGTGATGTGATTGAACTGCCAGTATGGCTGCAGACAGTTGGCATCGACTCCGCCTTCGGCGTTATGCCGGGCTATGAATTCGCTGCCGTTGATGGGCGTGACAGGTTCGGCACAGCTTGCAGCCGGTACGCTGACCGACTGCGGCACTTTGCCGTTCTCGCCGACAACGGGGAATCCATCCTCGCCGAACCGCATCGGCATCAGTATCGGCACGCGTCCCACACCGCCGCGGTCCTGCATCATGAATGCATACCAGTCGCCGTCCGGAGTGTCCACCATACCGCCTTGCGCGACTCCGTAACCGTGGAAGGACAGGTCGTCGTCGATAATTTCACGCACTTCGAAAGCGCCATCCAAGGATTCGGCCATCAAGCAGGCTTCTGTTTTGCCCTTGCCTTGCGGGAAGTGACAGGTGAAGACGTAATAGCGTCCATCATGCTTGTACAGGTGACTGCCCTCATAACCAAGGTCAGCCTGCGGATCGTCCTGTACGATGACCCGGTCGAGCCCACCCGGCATCGGCCCGCTTAATTCAGGATTCAACTCCGTGATGCGCAATGTCGACTGCCCATGTACGACATAGGCTCGATCATCGTCGTCAAAGAACAGTCCGCTGTCGTAGTAGAAGCCGTCAAGCTCACGCTTTTGCCATGGGCCGCATGGATCGTCCGCCGTCAGCAGATAGCTGGCATGCGTATCGTTGGCGGCGAACAACACATACCAGGTGCCCCGATGGTAACGCAGTGACGGCGCCCACATGCCTCGACCGTAGGCGTTGGCACCTTCACATTCCAAACGTTCTTCAGGGGTATCCGCCACGATATTCAATGCGTGCGCAATGAATTCCCAATGCACTAGGTCATAGCTGCGCAGAATATCGCACCCGGGTGTGAAATGCATAGTCGTAGTGGCCATGTAATACACGCCCCCGACCCGGATGATGTCTGGATCAGGAAAATCCGTGTAGACCACAGGATTAGTGTAGACCATAGGATTAGTTGAGGTAATCATCATTCATACCGATACTTTCCGCTCAACGCCAGCATGGCGAAAGCATAGAGGAAATTGTCATAGTAACGACGCGTGCCGGTTCGCATCGGCGTATTCCACAGCATGCGCACCCATTCACGGGCATTATGTTCCGCGTCGGGCTGGGCCGAATGCACCGCCGCAAGTGCGCCTTGCGCGGTCGCGGCCAGGAATCCGACCGGATGAAGCACGACCTCGTCCACGGCGGTGCCGTCGATGGCGTAGACGCTAGTACGGTCGTGGGTCAGGAAGAATCGCTGCAGCGCGGCGACGCGGTCGCACAGCACTTCCTGCAGACCGTTCCAAGCTACATCCAGTCCGATATTCGCCGCGGTACGGTAGGCGTCGGAATAGAAATGCCAATGATTGGACTCGTCGACATGCGGCTTTCCGTCATAATCCGCGTATTCAGCGTTCATGCCGGTCCGCTCGTCGCAGGCCGCCTGCAGATAGCGACGGCTTGCGGCGGCTGCCTCATGCCAAAATGGACGGTCTTCTTCGTCGGCTTCTTCGGCGAATACTTCATAGAAGTGCGGCAGATGGTAGGACGGATCGCTCCACTCGGTTTCCGGAATGAACTTGATGAGCTTGTTGTCGGGATTCCACATGGGCTCGCCGTCGTAGCGTTCGCCCTTATGAACGCAATATCTCAAGATCTCGCGTCCCCATGCGGAATATTCGTAGATATCCTCGCCATCACCCCAGCGACGGGAGGCGAGGAACAGGTCCATCGCGAAATATTCCTCGCCGTCAGGTGCAGGACCATTCGAGTTCGGCGTACCGTCCGGCGCGACCGACCATGCGAAATAATGCGCATGATGACCGTCCTCCATGTACATGTGACGCATTACCCAGCCCCACAGCTTGTCGAATACGTCCTTACGGTCGTATTGCAGGGCGATCATCATCGCATAGCTCATACCCTCGGTACGTACATCGTTGTTGCCGGTGTCCATCACATAGGCAAGGCCTTCGTCGTTCTCCCAATAGAATTTGTTCGGACCTTCGAAAATTTCATACCAGACCTGTGACACGCGCTTATCGATGGCGTCTTGGGCATATCCGCACTGTGCGAACATGGACTCGCCCAATGTCTTGCTGGTATCGGTTGCATTTGTCATATCAGTTGTTCCATTCCCAGATTCGGATGCGATTCTCTCCGGAGACAAGACCATTCAACGCCCCGGCTTTGCGTTCCGTTGCGGTCAAGGCTTGTCCCAGCAAGTCGGTGTCTAGCACATAGTCACTGCCATCGGGCTGTTCATAGCGTTCCTCCACGATGCGAGGCACGCCGAGCATATCGCTGGTGACGACCTGCATCCTGGTATCGGCGACGGCCTGTGGCACAGTGCACCGCAGGTACAGTCCATCGGGTTCTTCGACCAATGTCACCGGCATGGGCTCATCACACGCAACGCTCGTGGAGACGGTGCCGCCGAAGAACGGGGCGTCCTCCTGCATGCGCTCCGAATCGTCGGCCGCACCTTCCTGCTTGTTCAGCCCCTGTGCGCCGGACAGATAGATGTTGCCGCCCGCATATAGAGACTGCAGAGGATTGCGCTCGCCACCACCCTGCGAAGGATCTGCCCACATGGCCCGCTGGCGTTCCAAGTATTCATGCATCGACATCGGGCAATCGCTGTAGGCGGACAAACCATATTCACCGACAGTCGGTTTCACCGGTTGCGGCGCGAACATGTTGTTCAGCCAACGCTCATCGCCGCCGGATACCACAGCGCACCCGGCCACCTCGGTGGTGTGCGGATAGTGATACGGCGTGGAACGGTCGGGGACGGTATGCGGTTCAATGCCGCCGCAAATCAGATTGTTGACGAAGGCACCACCTTGCGACCAGTTCTGGAACATCACCGGCGAGGCGAAAACGTTATTGTCCACCAGATACGGCCCATGACTCACTTCAATCATGAGGTCACGGACGTTATCGTGGAACACATTGCGCGTGATGCGTGTGCCCTGCGTCTGCCAATCCATCCACATGCCCAGCGAGCAGTCGTGGATGTTGTTGTTGGCAATGACCGTATCCAATGCGGCATGGAATTTGATGCCAGCGACCTCCCATCCGAAGAATTCACGCTTCAACGCAATGTGATGGACATGGTTATGCTCGATACGGCAGAATGCGCTGCCCATATGTCCGACGATGGCATTCTGTCCACACTCGTAGATGTCGTTGTTGCGTACGATATGACCGCCGATCAGCCCCTTTTCCCAGCCGATGCGACGGGCCTTGAACACGGCCTCCAACTGGTACTGGTAACCGGTCTTACGCTCGGTTTTCGCCCACTCGTTGTCGCCGGATGAGATTTCCTTGCCCAATGACACCGCGGAGAATTTGGCGTCATGCAGCACGTTGTCTTCGATGATCCAGCCATACGACCAGTTCGGGCCGATCATGCCCCACTGCTGCGAGGTAGGCGGCGCCCAATCTCCAGTGGCCTGCGCCATTTCAAAGCCACGCACGGTGATGTAGTTGACATGGTTGCGGGAAGGGAAGAAGCATGTGCGACGAACACTGACCTCCACCAGTTCCTCATTCGGATCGGCACCTTGGAAATTCGCCCAGATCGTTGTGGTGCCGGCATTCTCGTCCACTTCGGCATGCCATACATAACGTGTACGGTCCACATCCGGCACAGGGCAGGGAATCTTCAACGCGAAATCCTCATCCGTATCACGCGGCTGCGGATCGTATACGCCTTCCAACGTCGTCGATTCGAAGAAGGAAACACCGTTGAGATACACATCGCCAAGATGTTTGTCCGGATCCTCGCCGAACTTGGGCATTTCCAGCCAGTCACCGAAAATCGGGGTCGCGAATGGATTGAAATCCCCGAACATCGTATTATCAAGCACCACCGTCCACACATGCGGATGATCGGCCAATTCCGTCCAGCCCTGCACGCATTCCGAGCCTTTGATAACCGGCCGTGCTTCGCCTTCGGCTCCGCAGTAGGTGATACGCTCATGTTCACTCAGACCACCACGTTTCGGATCGACTTGTTCGCGGTATGCGCCTTCATGCACGATTACCGTATCGCCCGGAGAGGCCATCTGCGCGGCCTTGGAAATCGTGGCGAACGGATGCTCCGCGTCGCCGCACGCAGCATCGCTGCCGGTTGGTTTGACATGGTATTCAAACTTCATTGCTGAATCTCCTTATCCAATATCGGATGTGGGAATACAAAGTCTTTCTCCTTTGGCGACATGCACGAACACACATCTTCATGTTTCGTAAATGCTTTAGCATTTCAGTCAAAGCATTGCTTGATTATATGACTTGACTTTCAAGAAAGTCAAATCGCTTAACTAAATACTTAAATTTTTTGTTACGAAAGTTCTATATGCAAATATTTACGAAACTTTCGAATAGATTTAAGTATTCCAAAAGCAGGAAATTACAGGCTTCCGCCCAAACACGATTAACTGCGAAAACTATTTACGCTGTCCCCGGCAATAGCGTTATCATCGATGCTTCATTGGCCGACAAACTGACACTGTACTGGGGAGAGCTCTCTCACTGCGCCACTCGCACGCCCGGTTCCGTTACCGCCATAGCAATCGTACCGACGAGCCTTCACCCGATATATCGAGCCTCCCGGCTCCAAGATGTCAAAAGGCACGTCGCCCGTGCAGACCAATCCCCCTCCCGTATGGATGAAGGAGATCTCAATGCCGTCATCCTTGTGAATCGCCATGACAGGAAGCGGCCCCATCGGCTCGCGATCACGTCCATAAACCAACGACTCGGCAGCCGTTGTCAAGCGCTGCGCGACATGGCGTTTATCCAAAGGATGCAGGTCATTGTCCTCTCCATATCCGATCGTCACCACCATCGCCGTGTTCCGCAACGTCAAAGCGCGCCGTTGTTTATCACGCAGCCTTGGCCAATCGCAATCGGGTTCCAAAGTACAGTTCGGCAATTGGGCGAATATGAATGGTAGTTCCGGACGCTTGAACAGCGCACGCCACTCCTGGATCAGCGACATCAACGGCTGCGCATAGCCATAAGACGCATGGGCGTTGGACTCCCTCTGACTCCGCCGATAAAGGGCTTCCAGCGATTGCCGGAAGCCCTTTTGCATATCGGCTTAGCGCGCCAAGCGCTCAGCTGCGGAAGCGATCGCCTCGTCGCTGGCGGTGGCGGAGAAACGCAGACATTCCGGCGCACCATAGAACTCGCCGGGGCTGGCGATGATGCCGATCTTGGCAAGCTGCTCCATATCGGTCCAGCAATCGCCCGACTTGGCTCTCACCCACACATACAATGCACCATCCGGCATGTCGGTGCAGTATCCGTAAGCACGCAACGCGCTCACCAACACGCCGAGACGTTCCCGATAGCGCGCATGCTGAACCTTGACGGATTCCAGATCACGCAGTCCGGCAGCCATCGCAGCCTGCACCGGACCGGGAATAATCTGACCAATCTGCTTGCGATATGCACTCATCGATGCAATCAAAGACTCATCTCCGGCAATGAACGCGGTACGATACCCAGCCATATTGCTCTGCTTGCTCAACGAATACAGCACCAGCACGCCCTCGGCGGAGCCCAAACACACATCGTCGCAAAGCGCGCACGTCGTCGACGCAAGTGAATCAGCTTCACCTTCAGCGCCATTCACAGCACCCCTCCACTGCATCAGCGCATAGCATTCGTCGGAAAGCACCACCGCGCCGATCTCACGCGCAGCTGCGACAATGCCAGCCATCCGCTCGGCCGAATACACCTCGCCCGTCGGATTGCAAGGGGAATTCACCCACACCGCTTTGACGCCAGGCACATTGCGCCACGACGCAACATCAGCCACATCGTCGACCTTAAGCACCTGCGCTCCAGCCAACTGCGTGCCGATCTCATACGTCGGGTACGAAACCTTCGGCTGCACCACAACATCATCCTCACCGAAATGCAGTAGCGACGCCATCAACGCAACACCCTCTTTGGAGCCGACTGTAGGCACCACATCAGCATGGATCGCCCGCAAATCAACATTGCGAGCCGCCGAAAACCATTCAGCAATCGCAGCACGTAAATCGGCAGTACCTGCAGTAGCCGGATATCCATACGCATTCGGATCATTCGCCGCCACTGCGAGCGCCTTGCGCACCGAGTCGGGCACGGGATCGACGGGAGATCCCACGGACAGGTCGATCATGCCTCCGAACGCGGCTTTTGCCGTGCGCTTGTATGCTGCGATACGCGACCAATCGTATGGCGAAGAAAACTCATGAAAGCCCATCGTGAAAACTCCTTATAATCCTCTATAAACAAAAAATATGCGGCCTCTTCCAACGGGAAAAGGCCGCTTTCAAATGCCGATCACTGATTTTGCGGCGGCAGAGCAGCTACCTGCTCCGGATCCTTACCGATCGGGCCGGCTGCGGAAGCGCCGCCCATATCGCCGACTTCAGCGAAGAAGCTGACTGCGGCATCCTTGTACCAGGCCCACTCGTCTGGCAGATCATCTTCATAGAAGATGGCTTCAGTCGGGCACACCGGTTCGCATGCGCCGCAATCCACGCATTCGTTCGGATTGATGTACAGGGAACGGGAGCCCTCGTAGATGCAATCGACCGGGCATTCGTCCACGCAGGCCTTGTCTTTGACATCGACGCACGGCTGAGCGACAACGTATGGCATGGTTACCTCCTTAACACTTACCGTTCAAGACTACTCTTGATTGCCAACTTCCAGCTCTCCCGTACCAAGTCGGGCGTGGCGGTAGCCGTAGCCGAAGTAGATGCAGAAGCCTACCGCAAGCCAGACCACGAATCGAATCCAGGTGAGCACGCTCAGGTTGAGCATGAGCCAGATGTTGGCGAGCGCGATGAGGATAGGCACCCATGGATTGCCGGGGATTTTGAAGACTCGCTTCAGGTCGGGGCGCTTCTTGCGCATGATCGGAATAGAGATTGAAACAAGGGTGAATGCCGACAGCGTGCCGATGTTCACCATGTCGGCAAGGATACTGACGTTGCAGCTGGCTGCGATGAGTGCCATGACCACGCCGACGGCAATCTGCAGACGCACTGGAGTGCCGTGCTTGCCTGTGTGACTGAGCGAGCGCGGCAGCAGGCCATCTCGGCTCATGGCGAACACCACGCGGGTCAGGCCGAGCAGCAGCACCATGACCACGGTGGCCAGGCCGATCACAATGCCAAAACTGATGATTTTGGCGGCCCAGTCAGCGCCGACCATTTCGAATGCCGTGGCAAGCGACGGATCTTTCTGCTTGGCGAGGTCTTTGTAGGAGACCATGCCGGTGGTGACGATGGCGACGAGGGTGTAAAGCACGATGATCAGTCCCATGCCCACGCCTATACCCAGCGGAACGTTCTTCTTCGGATTGACGGTTTCTTCGGAAGTGGTGGCGACCACATCGAAGCCGAGGAACGCGAAGAACACGAGCGCGGCTCCGGAGATGATGCCGGCAATGCCGTAAATGCTGGGGGTCATGCCGGTGGCCCACTGCCACAATGGCTGTTCCATGGTTGCGGCCAACCCGGATCCGGTGGCGGTCGCCGGTTCGCTCGGTGGAATGAATGGGGTGAAGTTCTCGGCCTTGACGTAGAAGAATCCGACGATTACCACGAATAGCACGATGGCGATTTTCAGCATGGTAAGCGCGCCGTCGACCCGTGCGCCGATTTTCGTGCCGCACACCAGCAGTGCCGTGAAGAAAGCTACGACGATGATTGGCGCGAAATCGAAATTGAATGATCCGATGGTGACGTTGGTATTGATATTCCATCCGACAAGTCGGAAGAAATCGTTGAGATAGACGCCCCAATATTTGGAGACGACGGAGCCTGCCATCAGCATTTCAAGGATCAAATCCCAGCCGATCACCCACGCGACGATCTCACCGACGGTGGTGTAGGTGAAGGTGTAGGCGGATCCCGCAACCGGAATCATGGACGCGAATTCGGCGTAGCACATTACGGCCGCACCGCATACCACGCCGGCGATGAGGAAGCTGATGATCACGGCCGGACCCGCATGGAAGGCTGCCGCCTGCGCGCCGATGGAAAAGATACCCGCGCCGACGGCCACGGCCACGCCCATAATGGCCAAATCCCACCAGGTCAGGTCTCGTTTCAGGGAGCGCCCCGACTCCTCTGTTTCCGCCAGCGTCTGCTCGACGGATTTCTTACGTAATACGTTCATTGCGTTTCCCTTCTCCCTTCGTTCTTACGTTTACTTAAGGCTCATGCCGATGACGACCGGCTCGGGAACGAGACGAATGCCGAATGCCCGTTCAACGCCATCCTGCACGGTTTTGGCAAGTTCCGCGATATCTGCAGCTGTGGCTCCGCCGCGGTTGGTCAATGCCAGCGTATGCATGGTCGAAAGCCCCGCTGCGGCATTTCCGCTGGTTTTGTAGCCCTTATGGAATCCCGCATGATCGATAAGCCATGCCGCGGATGTTTTGACGCCCGGCGTGCCATCCGGCAAGGTCGCGTCGAATCGTGGCGCGTCTTCGGGAAGCTTTGCCGCTTGTTCTTTGGTGAGAATCGGATTCATGAAGAAGCTGCCGCAGCTGTGGCGATTGTAGTCGGGTTCATCGTTGCCTGTCTGCGTGCGCTGTGCGTCATGCGCGATGGCGACCAGTTCGCTTTTTTTGGTGCCTCGCATGGCTTCGGTCAGATATCGATGGGAATCTTCAAGCATGCCTTTGGAGGCGCGTACTTTCAACACGGCGTTGCGAATATCCGCGGTCGCCATACGGTCGCCCACTTCCACGCCCAATGCTTTGGCGAGCTGGCCGTAGCCAACTACGCCGGTTTCGCTGTGATGCAGCGCGAAAGTAACGGACAACACCACGTAGCGCGGTGTCGGGAAGAAGTCGGCCGCAGGCGTTGCCGGAGCGCTGTACATGCTCGCTTTGAGCGCGCTCATGCGATAGCCGAAATGAAGTTCCTGATTGGTGAGCTCCTTGGTCTGCTTGTTTTTGCGATCCCAGACCTCCACGCTTTCGACGCTGGATGCGACTTCCTGGCCGTATGCGCCGATATTCTGCACGACCGACGCGCCGACAGTGCCTGGAATGCCGGAAAGTCCTTCCACGCCCTCCAAGCCGAGGTTGACGCAGTAGTCGACGAAATCATCCCAATTGCAACCCGCTTCGGCGTTGACATGCACGATTTTTTCGCCGTTTTCGACGGGAGCCGCCTCATCAAGCACGCTTACGGCGTGTCGCGCGTCACGCACCACGACACCATCGAACGGCGTGTCGGCCACGAGCATATTGGATCCGCCGCCGATCACGCACAGCGGCAATCCTTTGGCGTCGGCATCCTCGACGGCTTCGATAACGCCGACACGCGAGGTCGGTTCGATAAAGGATGCGATTGGTCCACCTACGGCGATGGTCGTGAGATCTGCGAAATTGGTCATGATGTTTAGCTTAGCGTGCGGGGAAGGCAGTTGGAAAGGCGTCAAGAAAAGGTTGAAAGAAAACAAAAAACCCGACCATATTGGTCGGGTTTCATAAAGCTTTGAACTCGCTCAGCGGGTCTCGCGATGCACGGTCTGCTTGCCGCAGCGGGAGCAGAACTTCTTGAGCTCAAGACGATCCGGCGTGTTACGGCGGTTCTTCGTCGTGATGTAGTTACGCTCCTTGCACTCGGTGCATGCCAGCGTGATGCCCGGACGAATGTCGGCGCTCTTGCTTGCCATTTAAGTTCACCTCTTGTGGTTCGTTGCTATGCCGACGTTCCGTCGACCTTTGTAGCGAGAAAGAGACTCGAACTCTTGACCTTACGATTATGAGTCGTACGCTCTAGCCAGCTGAGCTATCCCGCCATGAGAGCCTCGAGTGAGAATCGGACTCACGACCTCTTCCTTACCAAGGAAGTGCTCTACCACTGAGCTATCGAGGCGTGGCGGATAGTGGATTCGAACCACTGAAGCACGAGGCGACTGATTTACAGTCAGTTCCCTTTGACCGCTTGGGAAATCCGCCGTGCTGCCTGTTTGGTTGAACCCCAACCGGCAACCCGTTTAGTATGCCACAGACCGGCCGACTTATGCAAATACGGCGTGTCGCGACAGCCAAAAACGGCCCAAATCGTTGAAATTCCAACGTTTTGCGCAAATCGGCGCCGAACAACGCAGAAACCCCGCCTCCCGAGCCTTGCGAATCGCAATATACGGGAAACGGGGTTTCGACAGCTACGCGCCAGTCTCAGCCGAGGATGGCCAGGATGTCACGAGCGGAGACGATGAGGTAATCCTCGCCCTGGTAGTGCACCTCGGTGCCGCC
>OHAH01001725.1_pt1 | contig 13011 bp, 9 predicted proteins | sample 1577071 | NCBI WGS metagenome assembly OHAH01 (sample SAMEA3541520, study PRJEB24748) | human gut metagenome | biome: human gut; feature: human-associated habitat; material: faeces | place: China | collected 2012 | reverse complement strand
CAGCAAGAGCATCTCGCTCAACAATGCCAAGCTCTATCTCGTACAGACAGCGGAGTTTCCTTCCGCACGTTTATATCTATAAAGTTTCTTTGGAGACAATATCTTTTTAAACTTTTCATAATACTCCTTTTCCAACTGTGCCTGCCTCATGTTCACGCTCACACACTCATCAATCACCTTCAGGTAATCAGCATCGGTTGCATTTTCATTATGCTTTAAATCTTTGGATAGTTTACGACATTCACGACCGGCCTCAAACATCTTTTCTTGCAGTTCGTTACAAAGAGGTATAAATGATGCTGCCTCTTCCGGGGTTAACCCCATCTCTGCCGTAATAAAAGCATTCTTCTTAGCAAAGAACGCTTCTCTATCAAAATTGCGATGCTGTTTCCCACTTTGAGCGTGAGCACTGAATGAGAACACAACTGAACACGCCACAAATGTAATAAAAAATATTTTATTCATACAAGCATTCTTTCAAAAATATTTTGTCAAACTTTATTTTTTTTCAATTTATTCGGTTTCCCCTATTTCTTCTGCCAATATATAACCGGCATATTGCTCTTCCAGGTACTCCAAGTATTCTTCATCCTCGGCCGCTTGCAAAGCAGAAACTGAGGCTGGAGACACTTCTGTTTTTACGAGTAGCGAGTCGGTTTTCGCCGCTTTATCTTCGGATCCGACCAAAACTTTAAAAAACAACTGAATGCAGCGGCAAAAACGGCTGCCATATATAACCAGGGACGAACACGATCCATCAAGGAAACCTTTTTCACCTCCTCTTCAGGCTCTCTTTCGGGAAGCTGACTCATAATGTTTGCCGTCAATCCCTCCATATACCCCTCAGGTACAGTAAAAGGATTTTTCCCTTTAAGACGGTCCAGATTGTTTTGTTCTGTTTTCATATCATCTCTCTTTTATGTTCTTTTGACAAATGGTAACACGAAAGGTTTAAATGTCTTTTGTTAAAAACTCCTCTACTTTCTTCACCGCATGATGATAGGAAGCTTTTAAAGCGCCTACGGAAGTTCCGAAAATCTCAGACATATCTTCATATTTCATATCGTCAAAATATTTCATATTAAAAACGGCACGCTGTTTCTCCGGCAATGTCAGGATGGCTTTCTGCAGTTTCATCTGTGCGGCATCCCCGTCGAAATATTCGTCTCCTTTCAGGCGCTCCAGCAAAAACACGTCCGTATCGTCAATCGAGACATTGTTCTGCACACGCTGGCGGTTCAGAAAGGTTATACATTCGTTTATCGCAATCTTATACAACCAAGTCGACAACTTCGCCTCTCCCCGAAAATAGTCGATATTCATCCAGGCTTTCAGGAATGTATTCTGCAATAAGTCGTTGGCATCGTCATGGTCCAACACCATCTTTCGTATCTGCCAATACAACTTCTCCCCGTAGAAATTGACAACCTGCGCGAAGGCATCACGTTGATGCGCCGGATCACGTAATTGTTTTATTATCTCTTCCTCTATATATTGTTGCATTCCTACTCACTAATTTGGGGTAAATATAAGAAAATAATCATTATCTCCTTCCGTTCCCCTTCTATAAGAGACGGAAATAATGGTTCAAAGTTTAATCGAACCTCATAAGGGAATATAAAAAAAGCGGACAACCATATAAGTCATCCGCTTTGAAGTGCCCAGAACAGGACTCGAACCTGCATGCCTCTCGACACACGCACCTGAAACGTGCGCGTCTACCATTCCGCCACCTGGGCATTCTGTGTAACACTCTTGTCACAACGCACAAGATTTTATTTATGTGAGCGGAAAACGAGACTCGAACTCGCGACCCTAACCTTGGCAAGGTTATGCTCTACCAACTGAGCTATTTCCGCATTCTGTAATTAGCGCAAGCGATTTTTCGATTGCGAGTGCAAAGGTAATGCTTTTTCCGAAACTACCAAAACATTATAATACTTTTTTCATCAAAAGCTATTATATTGTCTTTTTCAACCCCATTTTGAAGCAATTACACAAGCTTCTTTTCCTCCAAAAACAAGATTCAGGGAAAGTAGAAAAAAACTTCAGCATATTTAAGGAAAAACATCTCGATATTTTTTTATTTTTTGTACAAAAGCCAGCAACCTTTGTACGATTTTTTTTGAAAGATAACGACAGCTATCCCAACCGTCAGGCATCTTCAATAAAAAACGTCCGCACAAGCCTGTTCGAAGGTGTACGGACGCTATGACTTACAATCAGAAGTAACTTATAATCAACACATTCTGTCGCGATAATCTTCATAACGGAAGGTTTTATACACCTCCAGTTCTCCATCAGTGTGGAGCAAAGCAACAGAAGGATGATGAATTCCATTAAACATGTTTGTCTTCACCATCGTATAATGAATCATATCTTCGAATATGATGCGTTCGCCTATCTGCAATTCATGATCGAACTTCCAACTGCCCATATAGTCACCACTCAAGCAGCTGTTTCCGCCCAAACGATAAACATGGTCCTCACGAGCAGCAGTCTTCACAGCATCAGGCGGAAGGGTTTCGGCATTGCGCACCTTAGGCTGATAAGGCATTTCCAGACAGTCGGGCATGTGACAGGTAAAGCTCACGTCAAGAATAGCCGTACGTATACCTCTGCTCTCTACCACATCGACAACCGATGCTACCAGCGGTCCGGTCTGCCAGGTAAAGGCTGATCCCGGTTCCAGAATAATCTGAAGATTCGGATAGCGTTCACGCAAACCTTTCAACAGTCCGATAAGGTGTTCCACATCGTAGTCTTTACGTGTCATCAGGTGTCCCCCACCCAAATTCAGCCATTTCAATTGAGGGAACCAGCGAGAGAACTTTTCTTCAATGTGTTTCAGTGTACGTTCCAGCTCATACGAACTCGACTCACAATGACAATGACAATGAAAGCCTTCAATTCCTTCGGGCAAACGGTCGGGAAGCAAATCGGCAGTCACACCGAAACGGGTTCCGGGAGCACAAGGATTATAAAGTTCTACTTCCACTTCCGAATACTCTGGATTCACACGAATACCACAAGATACATGTTCCGGATAAGCCTTTGCCTGCGGATAAAAACGCTCGAACTGCGACAGCGAATTGAACGTAATATGACTGCTATACTTCAGAAAAGCAGGAAAATTGGTCTCTGTATAAGCAGGAGAATACGTATGAGCCTTGCTGCCAAACTCTTCGAAAGCCAGTCTGGCTTCGTATTCAGAACTTGCTGTTGTGTAATGAATATATTCACGGAATATCGGAAACGATTTCCACATGGCAAAAGCCTTGAAAGCAAGAATAATTTCCACACCGGCACGTTCTGCCACACTTTTTATCAGACTCAGGTTCTTTCTGAGCAAATCTTCTTCCATAACATAACAGGGAGAAGGAACTTTTGTTACATCCAACATATATTTATCAATCTTTATTCTATTATTTTAAACCGTGCAAACTTCAGCAGCAACTGCTTTTCTCCCGCATTACGGAAGCGTACCGTTGCCTTACAGTTATCTCCACTTCCTTCAACTTTAATAATCTCGCCTATACCGAAACGTTCGTGTTCTATCTGCTTTCCGGCACAAACTCCATTTACAGCAGGAGAAGAAGCAGAAGTTCCGACAGAAGTTTCCGCCGCAGGGATTCTACGCAGTACACGTGGAGCAGCCGGCTTGACGAAGCGACGAGGTTCTTCGGGAATTTCACCTCCATCAAACATCGACGGCGAATTACCAGATATATACCGCGGAGTGTCCGAATCCATTTCACGGCGAAAACGCTTCGCCCCCTCTTCTACCTTTCGGGAAACGATATCCTCCTGAGGCAGGTTCAAATATCTGGCATCTATATCTTTTAAGAAACGACTGGGATTACTGAATTCCACCTTACCGTATTTAAAACGAGTCTTGGCAAACGACAGAAAACAGTGTTCTTCCGCACGGGTAATAGCTACATAAAACAACCGGCGTTCTTCCTCAAGCTGCTTGTATGAATCGCCAGCCATCGGACTAGGAAACAAATTTTCCTCCAAGCCTACAACAAAAACATTCTTAAACTCCAGTCCCTTTGCCGAATGAATGGTCATCAATGTCACCTTGGGTGCATCATCAGCCCCTTCACTGTCCTGATCAGTAAGCAACGACACTTCCGACAAATAATCAGTAAGCAGGATATGCGTATTGCCTTCTTCTTCCCGACCGGCACAGAAATCGTGCATACCGTTTATCAATTCTTCAATGTTTTCCTGCCGGCTCAAATTCTCAGGCGAACGGTCCTGATAAATATCATTGATGATACCCGACTGACGGACAATGTCTTTTCCCAACTCGTAGGCTCCGGTATGCGAAACCGCTTCTACAAATCCGGCAATCAAATCACGGAATGCCTGCAATTTGGTGTGAGTGCCTTTCGTCAAAGATACTCCATAAGTCAGCGGTTCGTTCAACACCTTCCACAAGCTTACTCTATGCACATTGGCTGCATCAATAATCTTATTTAATGTAGTATTGCCTATCCCCCTTGCCGGATAATTGATAACACGCTTGAAAGCCTCCTCATCATTCGGATTGACAGCCAAGCGGAAATAAGCTATCACATCTTTTATTTCCTTACGCTGATAGAAAGACAAGCCTCCGTAAATACGGTAAGGAACTCCCCTCTTGCGTAATGCCTCTTCGAAGATACGGCTTTGGGCATTCGTACGATACAATACAGCAAATTCATCGTATGAATATCCTTTTTTGGTCCGGAGCTGGGCTATCTTGTTTGCAACAATCTCCCCTTCTTCCACATCGCTGTAAGCATTGAATACCGTAATAGGTTCTCCCTTATCGTTTTCAGAGAAAACTTCCTTACGTATCTGCTCCCTGTTTTTCTCTATAAGACTGTTTGCCGCCTTGACAATGGTCTGCGTAGAACGATAATTCTGTTCCAGCTTAAACAAGCGGGCATCCTTATATAAACTTGTAAACTTCAGAATATTGTCGATGTTCGCTCCGCGGAAAGAGTAAATACTCTGCGCATCATCACCTACAACACAGACATGGCGATATTTTTCTGTAAGTTGCAGTACAATGCAATGTTGTGCATAGTTAGTATCCTGATACTCATCTACCAAAACATAGCGGAAGCGAGAAGCATACTTGTCACACAGTTCCGGATGTGTCTGAAACAATATATAGGTGTAAACTAGCAAGTCGTCAAAATCCATGGCATCACTCTGCCGGCAACGCTCCCAGTATCTCCGGTAAATATCGCGCACAGCCGGTATTTTAGCAGCCTGGTCATTTTCATAAAGTTCACGACTGGCAGCATAGGCATCGGGAAGCATCAGATGATTTTTGGCATTACTGATACGCGACTGTACCACTCCCGGCTTATACACTTTATCGTCCAGCTGCATTTCTTTGATAATGGCCTTGATCAGACTTTTCGAATCGGCGGCATCATAAATAGTAAAATTTGCAGAAAAACCAATGGCAGCCGCTTCCGTACGCAAAATACGTGAAAAGATAGAATGGAAAGTCCCCATCCATAAGTATCGCGCACGTTCCGCTCCTACCCGACGCGCAATACGTTCCTTCATCTCACGTGCAGCCTTATTGGTAAAAGTCAGAGCAAGAATAGACCACGGCTCATAACCGTTATCCAGCAGATAAGCTATCTTATAAGTCAGCACACGGGTTTTTCCCGATCCGGCTCCTGCAATAACAAGAGAAGGACCATCATTGTATAACACCGCAGCACGCTGACTTTCATTCAGTTCATTCAAGTAATCTGTCATACAGGTTAAAATATTTCAGGCACAAAGATAGCACAAATCCAGCAGTGTTCTAATACATTTCCAAGCTACGCCTAAACAATTTTTTCAAACTCGAATATTTATTATAAAATCCCCAAAGCTTACTGCTACAGTAAAAACACGAAAAGAGGAAGTTCCCCGGCATTTTATCCGGTAGAACCTCCTTCTCTCTCTACAGTCTCGATTATATAATATACCTTACTGAAAACCGAAAACCATCTTCTAAATTAAAGGTTTGGATTTTTAGCCGAATCAGTATCTGGATAAGGCATATATACCATCTTATCATTCCATGAGCCGCTTACTTCTACACCTTCTTTCACCTTTACTCCCGGCACTATTTCAATTTCAGGATTGCCCTGACGTTCTTCAAACGTTTTCTGTAGAAGTTTCATACGGAACTGGTCTGCCCGGCGAGTTACCATAGCAACCCAATAACCAGCAACTTCCCATCCATGTCCCTCTAAAGCAGCCTCAGCAAGCTGTGAAGCATTCATTGCATCAATATTTACTCCATTTATAACTTGCCATTTTCCATCATCTTCATACGTTTTTTCCTTTGTTCCATAGGTATCACCTACCATTCCACGCTTACGCACGTCTTTCAGACATTGTTTTGCCAATGACAAATCGCTTTCTCCCGCACGGGCAACAGCTTCTGCGTACCACAGTTTCACTTCTGCATAGCGTATCAGACGATGACGATGCCCATTACACATATTCTGACTTGCAGGCAACGTATAATCATACGGAGCATCAATATTAGTCTTTGTCGACGGTTCCCAGTTTACAGAAAAGACGCTGAACATCGGATGACATTCCGGAATCACCCAACCGTCTTCTGATTTGTCATACCAGTTATGCAGTTCATACCCGTTTCCATCTTTATTGGGTTTCAGAATCTGTGGGTCATAAGTGGCATCCTTGCGAGGACCTTCCGGAAATTTCTGCCAGAAACGGATTTCTCCCCATGCATCTCACCATCCACCAAGTGATTCAAACTGATCACATGAAGTAAGTTGGGAATCTTGCACCCAGTCTACATTTGGAGAATAATTAATTCCAAGAATGGTTTCCTTATTATAGTTATTACTCATGGCATATACATCGTAAAAATTCTCATCCATACGAATATCATATATTCCATTACGTTCACCTTCTATCACCTTCTTGGCTTCATCGGCTGCTTTTTTATAATAAGCAGTTCCTTTCCCTAAAGGCCATCCGGCCATAGCCATATACACAGCAGCACGCGTAGCCTCTACTGCTTGTTTGGTTACATATACATTTACACCATTCAAAAAAGCCGGTGCATTCTTATAACTTGCGGGTAGTCCTTCACATTCATCCGAAGTAAGGTCGGCTACAATTTGCTCGTACACCTGTTCTACACTGCTAGGTTTCATAGTGAAATCATCGTTTTCATTGGTCAGTGTCAATGGAATATCTCCGAAAAGGCGTACCAACGTAAAATAAGCATAAGCACGCCAGAACTTAGCCTGACCTATAGCCTGATACAGCGATGCAGCATCAGTAGGAGTTTTCGAAGCGTTCTGTATAATAAAATTAGCAGCTTTTATAATTGCATAATGGTCGGACCAGCAATCTTTTACTCCTTTATTAGAGTTCACTGGAGCAAAACGGTCAATTTCTGCAGCGACCTGCTTGTTACTTCCCGGATTGGTCGTAATATCATCTCCCTGCCACTGAGGATACTGAGGATTGGTACGAGTTTGTGAATAATTTACTTTACTGTACAACGAATATACACTCATATCCAGTTCTTCCTGTGTACTGAAATAACCTTCTGGAGTAAGTTTTCCCTGAGGATTTTCCTGAAGCAAGTCCGAACAGGAAACAGTTATCAATGAAGCTGCCATGATACAGCCCAGAAATATCTTTGTTTTCATATCATATCAATTTGATTAAAGGTTAAAAGTTCATGCGCACACCGAAGGTAAAAGTACGAGGAGTAGGATAAGCCCCATATCAATACCTGCATCCACATCCACATTATCATTAGAGAAAGTTGTTCCAACCGGATCCATACCCTTATAACCGGTAATAGTAAAGAGATTCTGGCAGCTTAGTGTCAAACGGATATCGGCAAACTTTGTTACTTTTTTCGACAGATTATACGATAAACTGATATTTTCCAGTCTTACATAGCTAGCATCTTCAACCCACTTGGTAGATACAGCCTGATAATTATTTCCAGCCACCTTCAGCCCCAGATATATAGCCGACTGTCCCACCTTATCAAAATTATCAGTATAAGCCTCACGTAATGTAATAAAACGAGAATCGCCTACCATTGAAGCCATTGTAAAACGTGCCAGATTCAATCTGTCAGCTCCGAAGGCTCCGTTGAAGAATAAGTTAAGATCCCAATTTTTGTAAGTCAATGTATTATTCCATCCTACAGTAAAGTCAGGAGTTGCCTTTCCGATAACCCGACGATCGGATCCATCAATTGTTCCGCTATTATCCATATCCTGATAAGTATCCTTACCAGATTCATCAAGCCCTGTCCAGATATAACCATAGAAAGATCCGATTGCATATCCCGGCTTAATGATACTAGCCTCATCCACCATACCTGAAGCCGGCTTTGAGCCGAAGAAATAATCGTTTTCACCTCCAGCAAGTTTTTCTACACGATTCTTCAGATAAGTTCCGTTTACAGTTGTCGACCAGGTAAAATTCTTATGCTGAATCAAATGTGCAGTCAGTGATATATCTACACCTCGGTTACTGATTTCTCCATCATTCACCCAATAACTTGCACCACCTTTATAATTAGGCATTGTCTTTTTAAGCAAAGCATCGGTAGTGCGCTTATCAAAGTAATCGACACTCATTGACAAACGGTGATTGAACATTGAAAAATCCAGACCAACATCAAACTGGCGAGTCTTTTCCCATGTAAGTTCAGGAGTTGCAATATCATTAGCCCAATAACCGACATAGTCACTGCTTGTTCCAAAATTATATTTAGTCTGCGTCATCAGTCCTAAAGTAGAATACGGATCAATAGCCTGATTACCCACGATACCAAAACTAGCACGCAGTTTCAAGTCTTGTACAGCCTTGACATTCTTCATGAACTTTTCATTACTGATAGTCCAGGCAGCAGCTACAGAAGGAAAGAATCCCCATTTATTTTTAGAGAAGCGAGAAGAACCGTCAGCACGGAAAGTACCTGTCAGCTGATAACGGTCGTTATAATTATACATCACACGCGCTACTCCGGAAACCAGTGCCCAGTTCTGTATACCATTACTTACATCGCGGCTTTGAGCCATACTTGCATCCCACCAACCGACAGATTCCGTCAAAAGATTTTTTCCGGAAATATTCATCAGACGTTCCTCATACTTCGTTACTTCGTATACGGCAGTAGATGTCAGCGAGTGCTTATTCCACTTACCCATGTAAGTAAAGTTATTAGAACTCTGCAACATCATACGGTAGGTATCACTATTTCCCATGCTGTTCGACGGATTCACCCGTTTAGAAGAAAAACTGTATGATTTGGCATCGTAATAGTCAACACCGTTAGTTGTCGTAAAAGTCAGTCCTTTTGCAAGATTAAAACGCAAATCTACGTGTCCGGTAAACACATCAGTCATAGTTTCTCCACCTTGCAAACGCAAAATACCTACAGGATTGCTGGCTATGGAGTTAATAGGATCCTTCGCATAATTATTACCATCCATCATCTGCATAGTAGGAGAATAGTTCATGGCAATCCAGATCGGATTATCTTTTCCAGTAGCAAAAGATCCTCCTTTACGTATATTATGCGAAGCATTGACATCTGCCGTCACATGCAGCCATGGAGTAACTTGTGACGTAACATTAGCTTTAGCCTGATAGCGTTCATTCTTCGACTCTATTACAACTCCAGTCTGTCCCATATAGTTGCCGGACAAATAGAACTGAGTCTTATCATTACCTGACGATACCGCTACTTTATAATTCTGAGTAATACCTGTACGGAAAATTTCATCCTGCCAGTCTATTCCTGGATTCGTACCATTCAAATAAACAGACATCTCATCTTGCGTTTTCTTTCCAGCATCGACCAAAGCCTGAGCATATTCACGTGAATTAAGCAAATCATAGCGTTTATATACATTTGCAACTCCAAACGAGGCATCCAAAGTTACTTGAGTAGCTCCAGCCAACCCTGTCTTAGTCGTAACCAATACAACACCGTTTGAACCACGAGAACCATAGATAGCTGTAGAAGAAGCATCTTTTAAGACTTGCATAGACTGTATATCCTCTGGATTAATGCCATCCAAACCACTTTCCCGTACAATACCATCCACTACATACAAAGGATCATTACTTTTATTAATAGAACCAGAACCGCGCACACGAATCTTTACGCTACCGCCTGGCACACCACTGTTTTCCACTTGTACACCAGAAACACGTCCTTGCAAAGCATCCGAAACCTGCGTTATAGGCTGATCCTTAAAGCTTTTATTATCAAGTACAGCAACCGCTCCTGCTACATCAGCCTTACGAACAGCTCCATAACCAATAACAACAACTTCATCCAAAGTTTCAGTATCTTCTTTCAGGACTATCTTTGCACCATTTTGATTTTTAGCCGAAACCTCCTGTGATACATAGCCTATATAAGAAAAAACTAAAACAGCATTCGGAGATGATAAGCTTAAAGAAAAGTTTCCTTCAAAATCCGTTATAGCACCATTTTCAGTACCTTTTTCTACTACATTTACTCCAATCAACGGATCACCATTTACATCGACAACAGTACCAGTAAATTCTGTAACTTACTGAGATACAGAAACTTCAGTAACATTCGCAGCCATTACTTCTGCTGCAGAACTAATTGCGACAAACAAACTAAGGGCAATGGGGACAGAGTGTAAAAGTCTCCTTGTCCAAGGAGAGTTCACCTCCCGACAAAATTGATTCTTTTTCATAAAAAAATTAAGGTTAACTATCAAAGTATTATTATCACCCGGATGCAATAATTAAATACAATAATTGACTTTAATAGGTTTAGTTAAGGTTTATTTTTGTTTTCCGCAAAGAAAGAATTTAATTTTAAAATCAGCAAGAATATCAGTAAAATATTTTCATTTTTAACCAATAATTATGATAACATTTAGAAATACCCCGATAGTTTTATAATTCTTTTTCAAAGAAGATCTTAACCTGCCTTCAAAATACTTTCAGAAGACCAAATAAAACACACAAGTAAAATAATTAATTGCATTTTATTATTGAAATATAAAGACTCGCTTGTCTCTCGAAACAAAAAAATCAGCCGAATTCTTTTCTATCGAATCCGGCTGATTTCTCATATAAAAAGCAATAATTAATTTTTAAAGCTATGAATCGGCGCAGGAATACGTCCCTTACGATTTACAAAAGCCTCACAGCTAAAACGGTTGACAGGCATCACAGGAGCATATCCCAGCAATCCACCAAACTCAACAGTATCACCAACCTCTTTACCCACTACAGGAATAATACGCACGGCGGTGGTTTTCTGGTTAATCATACCAATAGCTGTTTCATCGGCAATAATACCCGAAATAGTTGCAGCAGATGTAGTTCCTGGGATAGCAATCATATCCAAACCTACTGAACAAACACAAGTCATCGCCTCCAGTTTTTCCAAAGTTAAAGCACCGGCTTCTACCGCATTTATCATACCCTGATCTTCACTGACAGGAATAAATGCTCCACTTAGTCCTCCAACATACGATGAAGCCATTACTCCACCTTTCTTTACCTGATCGTTCAACAAAGCAAGAGCAGCTGTGGTTCCAGGTGCTCCCGGATGTTCCAAACCAATCTCCTGTAATATTTCGGCTACACTATCACCAATAGCCGGAGTTGGAGCAAGTGACAAATCAATGATACCGAAAGGAACGCCCAAACGGCGAGAAGCTTCCTGTGCAACCAGCTGTCCGACACGTGTAATCTTAAAGGCTGTACGCTTGATAGTTTCACAAAGTACCTCAAAACCTTCACCACGTACTTGTTCCAATGCGTATTTCACAACGCCCGGTCCGCTGACACCAACATTTATAATAGCATCGTCTTCCGATACTCCATGAAAAGCTCCTGCCATAAATGGATTATCATCGGGAGCATTACACAATACGACCAGTTTAGCACATCCCAAAGAATCACGCTCCTTAGTCAATTCCGCAGTCTCCTTGATTATTTCTCCCATAAGGCGAACAGCATCCATATTGATGCCTGTTTTAGTCGATCCCACATTCACTGAGCTGCAAATACGTTCCGTACAAGCCAAAGCCTTAGGAATAGAACGAATAAGCAATTCATCGCTTCGGGTCATGCCTTTCGAAACAATAGCAGAATATCCTCCGATAAAATTTACTCCCAATTCTTCTGCAACCCGGTCTAATGTCTGTGCTATCTTTACATAATCATCCGGAGTATGGCATGCAGTACCGCCAACCAATGCTATAGGAGTAATAGAAATACGTTTGTTTACGATAGGAATTCCATACTCCTTGGCAATATCCTCTCCCGTTTTTACCAGATTTTTAGCAAAGCGGGTCATCTTATTATATATATTCTGACAGAGAACATCCAGATTACTGTCGGCACAGTCCAACAAGTTTATTCCCATAGTAATGGTACGTACATCCAGATTTTCTTTCTCTATCATCTTATTGGTTTCGAGAACCTCGGATATATTAATCATAGCAATACTGTTTTTTAGATACGATGCATTTTATTGAATATTTCCTCACGCTGGCATTTCACCTGTACTCCGATTTCATTTCCGGCTTCTACCAGTTCAGTTACTATTTGCTCGAAAGGCTTTTCTATATTCGCCAGATCTACAATCATCATCATATTAAAATACTCCTGAACAATAGTCTGAGAAATATCCAATATGTTTACATTATTTTTAGCAAGATAAGAACATACCTTTGCTATGATACCCACTGTATCTCCACCTACTACAGTAATAATCGCCTTATTCATAATCAAGTTTTCTAAGTGTTATTAATTTTACAAAGATATGTATTTATTATCAAAAGCCACCTCTCTAAAAACTTTTTTTACCCAAATGCTTGCTTATTACAAAATTTTACGTACCTTTGCATCGCTTTTGAAAGGAAGCACTCTTACAAAAGAGTTTTGGAGAGGTGGCAGAGTGGTCGATTGCGGCGGTCTTGAAAACCGTTGTAC
>OHAH01001723.1_pt1 | contig 13019 bp, 8 predicted proteins | sample 1577071 | NCBI WGS metagenome assembly OHAH01 (sample SAMEA3541520, study PRJEB24748) | human gut metagenome | biome: human gut; feature: human-associated habitat; material: faeces | place: China | collected 2012 | reverse complement strand
TTGAGGAGGCAAAGGTAATCTTGAAGACCAAGCCTCAGCAGTTGTCATTACAGGAGATGTATCTGGTGGCACAGACCTATGAACCTGGTTCTCCAGAGTTCAACGAGGTATTTGATATTGCCGTCCGTCTCTTCCCAGATGATGAGACAGCCAATCTCAATGCCGCCTGCACAGATTTGCAGAAGGGCGACCTCGTAACTGCCGAAAAGCATCTTGCCAAGGCAGGAAACTCGAAGGAAGCTGAACGCATCAGAAAGATCTACGAGGAAATGAAGGCGGAACAATAAAAGATATAACTAACAATAAAATCACATCAATTATGAGAATTAAACATTTCTTTGGATTGGCAGTTTTGGCTGCTATGACTGCTAGTTGCTCTAGCAACAACGAGTTAGTAAATGGGGGTAATGGCTCTGGTGAGAATGCATCAGGTGTAAGCTATGCATCTTTCTCTATCAACTTGCCTACAAGAAGTGGTACACGTGCTGCTGACGACCCTACATTCGACCCTGGTTCAGACTATGAGTACAAGGTAAATGATGCAACCTTACTCATCTTTAAGAAGGGGGAACCAACGAAAGAAGGGGAAACACCGAAAGAAGGTGATTATACTTTCGTTGAGAGTGCAGAGTTGGGTTCAATGGCACCATGGAAAGATCCAAATGAGACAGGTGTAACCACTCATGCTAAAATTACAGCCAAGTTGGAAAATGTAGCTAAAACCGACGGTTACTACGCTTTGGTGCTCTTGAACAACGGTACTGGTAATAATGTCAAGGTTACTCTGCCTAAAAAAGGCGATACATTCTCTGCTTGGAACGTAGATACAAACACAAACAAAGATGAAGAAGCTACGAATAAAATTGCAAATACCAATAATGGCTTCTATATGGCAAATGCGCCTCTGTTCAAGGATCATAATGTTACTACTTTAGTTGCTATTGACAAAGACAAGATTTACCCTACAGAGGAACAGGCTGCTAAGAGTGCTGCAACAGATGTCTATGTAGAGCGTGGTCTTGCTAAGGTTACCTTAAAAACAGGTACAGCAGCAACAGGAAAGACGGATGCTAATGGCGCATATACGGTTGCTAATGGCGCATATAAGGATGACAAGGTTACAATCGAGAACTGGGCTTTGGATGTTACCAACAAGAAGACTTTCCCAATCCATAATGTTGATGGATTGGCCACAGCCACAGACTACAAGGATATTTGGAGTAACACTGCCACTCCAGCTGGAAGCAACGGTGCTACCACTCTGCGTTTCGTTGATAATAAAGCAACCCTTGCACAGCGTGTATATTGGGGTAAAGACCCTAACTACGACAAATCTGGTTTATGCAGCACCGAAGAGGCTGGCAAGACTGCTCGTGATGCAGAGTTCAACTATGTTAAAAATGAAGACGTAAAAGCAAAGCCTAATACCTCATTGTACTGTCTTGAGAATACATTCAATCTTGACAATATGATGCAGGGGCAGACTACTCGTGTTGTATTCAAAGCCAAATATATTCCAAATGGCATTGCAGAAAATGCGAACTTCTACAAAATCGGTAAGAACACTGCTATTTGGAATGAAGATTATCTTGTGAAAGAAATCAAAGCTGCAGTTGCTAGTGTTTTCCCTGGCACAGCAACCGACAAAATCACTGTCAATTTGAAAGCTGAAGGAAATGATATCACTGCAGCAGGTACTCACTATATAAAAGCAGCTAATATCACTGTAACTGGTGTAGAAGCAGAAACAATTACAAACAACATCACCGCCATTAATACCCAGTTGGGTCTCAAAGAGACTGATAAGGTCGGTATTGGCACATACGCAGGTGGTGAGTCTTACTACATCGCCCGTATCAAGCACTTCGGTGATGACTTGACTGACTGGAAATCTGGTTCTTACGGCAAGAATAATCTGGAATACTTAGGTCGTTATGGTGTACTCCGTAACAACTGGTATGAGTTGACTGTTAACAGCGTAAGCAATCCTGGTTACCCTAGCGTTCCAGAGGTTAAGCCAAACACTCCAGATGATGAAGACGACGAGTACATCAGCGTCAGCGTGAAGATCCTCGACTGGGCTAAGCGTTCTCAGGACGTTAATTTGTAATCGAGTAATAACAACGAAAGGCGGAGCTTAGGCTCCCGCCTTCGTTAAAACATACGAGTTGTGTTTTCAGCTTCACCATAGTGGAAGCTAGAAACACAACCTGATATTCTGAAACATTATATTGATAATAACCAAAAAGCATCATGGCAAACAATAAGTTACATAGTTGGATCAAGAATATACGCATGGAATGGGGATTCGACAGCTTGGCAGCTATCAGCCGAACCGCTGCTTTCGGAACCATCGTCGCTCTCGGCAGCATGCTCAGCAGTTGCCACGACTTGATGCACGACGACCTCCCTCCTTGCGATATGGGAGTTGACTTGCAGTTCAAGTACGACTACAACGTCCAGCGCGCTGATATGTTCAACGATCATGTAGGCGGCGTCTGCGTGTTCGTCTTCGATGAGCAGGGCAACCTAGTGGCTCGCCAGGATGCAGCCAACGAGGGAAAATCCCAACCCCTCAAAGACCCTAACTATGCCATGCGCATAGACTTGCAACCTGGCAAATACCGCTTCGCCACCTTCGCCTTCCAGAAGAAATACGAAGAGGCACTGTCACAGGCTGGTGCCAAATTCCACATCGAAGCTCCAGCAGCAGGAGAAAGCATCGAAGCCCTCCGTACCCGACTCGACAGAAATGCCGGAAAGGTAGAAAACCAGGCTCTTCCGCTCGATACCCTCTGGCAGGGATTGAGCAACGAAACGGTAGAGGTGAAGGATCTTCAGATTACCCACCATACCATCAGTCTCGTCAGAGACACCAAGCAGCTCACCATCAGTCTGCATCAGCTGGACGCCCCAGCCGACATCAATGCCGATGACTTCAGTTATCAGATAACTGATGCCAATGGCTACATCAATTACGACAATTCTCTCCTCCCAGACGAGGAGTTGACATACACCCCATACAAGACCTGGACCACCGAGTTCACCACTCCGGAGGGTACCGTACAGGAGCGTACCGCTCACGCCGCCCTGATGTTCTCCCGCCTCGTGTTGCATCCAGCAACCGAGAACGACAAGAATGCGATACTGAGCATCTGGAACAAGAAGACAGGCGAAGAAGTGGTCCGCATCAATCTAGCCGATTTTCTGGCACAGGGCCGTGGAGCATTCGAAGCAATGAACTATTCGGCACAGGAGTTCCTGGACAGAGAATACGACTACAAGCTGGACTTTTTCCTGAAAGGCGACAAGTGGCAATACGTTAAGTTGGGCATCTCCATCCTCGATTGGAGCAAGCGCATACAGCGGGCCGACTTATAATCTGATTCCACTTTGTCGAAATTAAACTATTGATATTAGTAAAGTAAAAGACAAAGTTATCATGAGAAGATTTCATATCTATATAGGTTTCATAGTTTGGTTGTTGACTAGTTTATTTGCAGTTAGTTGTACCGACGAGTTGGAGGGTAACGGATATACCCCCAACTCGTCAAGCAACCTGCAAGTGCTGGTACCAACCGTACTCAGTGCGAACGGTGATGCAACCAGGGGCAGTTCCTCTGAAGTACCTACCTATAATGCCACGGTAGATGAATGCCAGATCAATGATCTTCGCCTCTATGCCTTTCCGGTAAATAATGACGGAAAGCTGATAGCAGAGAATCTTCCTGCGCCATTGGCAAGCATGATGCTGGAGCCAAACGTTGCCAATTACCAGCTCACCATCGAGCCAGGAACTTACCATATCTATGTAGTTGCCAATATGAGTGATGTGTTGAAAGCCCAGGATCAGAATATTAAATCGGAAGAAAAACTCAAAAATATCGTGCTGAATTATTATCCTTTAGGTGCTCAGCCAGGTATGCCTGTCTGCACGAATATTCCGATGATATATGAGCCAAAGGATATCAACGGCAAAACTACAGAAACAGAAATCAAGGCGACAGATAAATCAGCAACAGTTATCGCAAATCTGAAGTTCACCTGTGTCAAGGTAAAGTTGAATCTCATTTTCGATCCTGCTGAAGCAACAGTATTCAGCGGCAAAAGTTTTTCGATCAAGAATATTCTTGCGCAGCAGTTATCTCCAAGCACATCTCTATGCTGGGATGGAAAATTCAGCCAGACTAAGGTTGATGATGGCTATGCAAAAGGCTTTGATAGCAAGGAATATGAGGTTAACTCTACCAGCAACAGCAATGGCCTTTACTATCAAGGTGATGCGTGGACACGAAATGATGATAACGCAAATATAAACGACCAAGATGTAATCACCCTTAAAAAAGGAGTAACAGGCTCTGCCAATCCAACAAACGCCGCAGCCAAATGGCTTTTCCAGGGCACATACTATTTGCCGGAGAGATACATCGCCAATGCTTCAGAGCAGTCACGACTGGCTATTGGAGGAAGCATCGATGAAAATATCGACAACAAGTATATCATTCCATTAGGTCACAAGCAGAATGAAAGTTCTACAACAGAGCTTCCAACCTTCCCTCGTGGCACCTACTACGAGATTATCGGCAACATCAAGAGTCTGGGAAACGCAACCCTCGACTGTAATATGAGCGTTAAGGATTGGCAACCTATTCAGATAGATGCCGACTTCAACCATACTACCCTCTGGGTAAGTAAGACGAAGGCGAGCGTAACATCTACCACGGCAGACTCCATCGACTATAAGTCGAACGTAATGCTGACAGAGGCAGATTTCGGTTGCGATGAAAAGGTAACAACATCCAGTGGTGAGAAAGAAATTGTGTTGACCAAGCTAGATGCAGTGAATCATAGAATCACATTCAACATCAACAAGGACATTCTGTTCTCCGAATATAATGGAAAGTACAAGGGTACGGCAAAGGTTTGGATTAAGGCTGGTAACATCAGGAAGTATCTCGATGTAGCCTATGATGCCTCTCCTTATTTTGAGGTAAATCCACAGGAAGTAACCATCTATTGGAATAGCGACAACAATACCAAAGTGGTACAGTTTAAGACCAACCTCGGCGGTTTGGTTTTCACCAATAACGAAACCTCTTCCACCGTAGGTAAGTCAACCATTCAGGCATCTTGCGATAATCCTGATACTCCAGAAGGAACCTTCAAGATTGTGGCAACCAGTGACCCTGTTACCACGACAGTACATTACCTCACCGTGCAGCCAAAGGAATCTGCAGAAGGCATCGACTTTGTCAAGAAAATCAAGGTAACGGTAAAGCCTGCAATGGGTAACTATCGTATCAACTTCCGTGCCATCAACGACCGCTCACATTATAAAGGAGGTAATGGAACTGATAATTATGAGGGTACACCTGATGAAAAAAAGGAAGAGACTTATAATGGAACTAAAGGAAATACCAACTGGGCAGATGGATGGTATGATTATTCAAATGATAAGGATGACCGAGTTTACATACCTAACCCAGACTATCATTATACCTATGTCTATACCCAGATTGGTGAGACAACCGGAACTGAAGCCAACTCTAAAGTTTGGAAATTTACAGAAAACTGGCCTGGTGAGAAAATGGTTGCGGATTATACGAATGTGGGTTGGTATTACAAGGACTTCCCCAAGGATGCCCAGTCGAAATCTACAGCTTTTGGTGCTACGGGACCAAGAACCATCAAGCCTGGTGAAACATTGATTATGTTCAGTAACAATAACAATACGGGGCCAGGTTATACGCTTCATCGTTGCACTCACCACTTGGAGCCGGGTATTCCTCTCTTCGACTATGAGGATCGAGAGGGTTGGATTGTCTATGATCCAACATCAGATCCTACTTGGAACATATATGATGCCATGCCAACTATTGAGAACATCAACTTTACCATTTTCACCAGATTCCAGACTTACGGATGGTTCAATGTATATGGTGTCGCCAATGGCAAAAATGGTGATGACAATAATAAAGAGCGCGAGTCTTTTACCATCTATGATACAGCGGGTAAAAGTTGGTCATGCGAGAATTTGAATAATGGTTGGTATAAGACTGTGATTACCCTCAAGGCTGTTAAGGGAGACCACGAGAAGGCCATCAGAATCAAAAAAGACAATGGAGAAAGCGTCCTGCTTTTCAATGGCAACAGCTATGAGAAGTATCATGACACAGGCTATTACGATGGCTCTTGGCACGCAGGCAAGCCATTCTGATGTGAAATAAATAAGATTAGTATCAGATTTGAACACTGTTATAAATCAGTTTAAGCAATGAAGAAGATCAAACATTTAATGATATGGATTGGATTGCTCCTCAGCCTTGTTTCCTGCAAGGATACGATGGAGGCTATCGGACTCGGCGGGGATGAAATCCCTGCCGAGGGACTTGTCTTGAACCTTCAATTGACCAACTTCACAAAGCAACAGATTGGTACAAGAGCGGGGACCTCGGAGACAGTCAAATCGCTCTGGGCTGTGTTCTATGGAGATAAGGACAAATACTTAGACAAGGCAGATTGCTTTTCTACCTTATCACCACCGCAGCCTGATGGCAGCTACAAGGTAAAGATAACCAATGTACCTGCTGGTACCAAGAATGTACATCTTGTAGCCAATGCCAGCGATATGACGGAGAGCGAGGCGCAAAACTTGCAGTCTCTCACTGCTGCTAAGGAGAGAGACCCTCAGCTTGATGCCCCTATCTGCTGGGGTGAAATTTCAATAGATAAACTTTTGGAAGCTAATCCTTCTGTGACGATGTTGCGCCAATGCGCCAAGATTAGTTTGGAGATAGACAATAGCATCCAGAGTAATTTCACCAATGCAGGCTTGTACGTCTATAACATGGCAACCAAGGCAGCCATAGCTCCTGCCAAATATATTGAGCCTAAGAAGACCGATGACTTGGCAGAATCTACTGATCTCAGAAAAGAAGACAACCCATTGGGCAACGGTACCGCAACCACCGTGGCAGTAAATGAAACTTCTGCAGGCAAGGCAATGGTGATTATCAAGGCGAATTATAAGAAAAGTGAAGAAGAAGATTATAGAGAAGGATATTATAAGGTGGCACTCTACAAGGATGCCAACAAGACAACCCAATATGCCTTGCTCCGCAACCACCATTATACCATCAAGGTAATCAAGGTAAACGACTATGGCTTCTCTACGATTGATGAGGCTAAAAAGAGTCAGCCAGAGAATAGACTGGAAGTAGAGGTGCGGGATGATAATCCTGAAATCACCAGAATGATAGCTTGCAAAGACTATGAACTGGGAGTGAGCGATTATCAGGAGATAAATGCAAACACAACAGAGGCTACCGTAACCATTGTTACTACCTTGCCAAAGGCAACGAGTAGTGATGGTAAGCTATATGGTGTCAAGAGAAATAATTCTTGGATAACCGCTTGTCAGCAAGAGACCGAGAATGATATATCAGAGACAAGCAGATCTTCTAAAGGCAAGAAATATACCTTGAAGCTTACGCTTGAAAAGAATAACCAATCAGAGAATCCACGTACAGGAACCATCACCGTTACTTCTGGCGACCTTTCTCTTGATATAACCATCAAGCAGGCTGGTTTCGACTTTAGAAAAGATGATCCTAAGAGACCCGTTACCATGCAGTATAATAACTCCACCGTAGCTCCCAACTATTTCAGCTGGTTGGACACTGATGTGCAAGGCATCACTCCTACAGATATGCAAGGGGCTGTGAGAAATGATGGTTTGCATTTCTGCGTGGGAACAGCAAATATCACGTATCTTATCCCTTATCTAGATGGAGATTTTAAGATTAACAATGATAGTAGAATCAAAGTGGAAAAAGATAATGGCAAATGGAAGGTAAGCCTTACCAATACTACGGCAAACAATGATTTGTGGAAGTCTTCATTTACCATCATCAACAAGGCTGGCATCAAGATCACCTATCCTGTTTATCATACTGGTATCTTCCATAAGATAGATGAGTCTACTGATTATCAGCTGACAGAAAACGGGGATAACACGAAGGTGAAGGGCTGGTTCTATTATGGTGTGGTAAAGGTACAGGGAAAGAAGGCCGATGAAACCACCACTACTTATTATATGTTAGACCGCAACCTAGGTGCATCCAACAATGGTTACTATGCCCCAGATGTGGTGGCACTGGAAAAGAACAAGAAAGCCATTGGTGGCTATTTCTGTATCTCTAAAAAACAGAACACCAGCGATGCCAATCAGGATCTCTCCAGCGACTTGGCACCAGAAGGCTATACCATTCCAACTGATGCCGTGTTCGAAGAGTTAGTTAATGCTGGCAATCTGGAGGTGGTACCACAGTCCACATCGTTAGGAGAAACCTACAACTGCGTGCGTATCAAGACGGTGGATTCCGAGTTGCCGTACATCTATCTGCCTATGGGTGGATTCTTGGAGGGCGAGAGCCATAAGAACCCTATCCATGTAAATCTCTGGACCAAGACTTTGCTGTCAGGTACGCAGGGCTTCAGTACCACCAGTCCTGAATATGGTTTCTGGTATAGATACTTTGATGTTTACAACAAGAGGATAGGATTATCCAATATGAGATTCGTGAGTGGTAGCAACGGTAAAAACAATGGCCGCTACAAGGCGATGCCAATACGCCTGATTCTGCAACAAACATAAGATAAGTGATAAATACAATAACATCTTTTACTTATATATAAATATAGTTTTAAAACAGCTGTTTTACAAAGAAGGGTTGGGTTTTCGAGAGAAAGTCCAGCCCTTCGTTTTGTCAGGATACTCCTGACAAGGAGTCAAGACGTCACTGAGAGGTCGTCATGATAGTACTGACGGGTGGTAAAGACGCTTCCGTCGCTTATTGCCTCACTACGGCATTATATTGCCCTTTACCAGGGCAATATCGTGCCATCGCCAGGCACAAAACGATACGTCGGGAGAGAAAATCCCCACTCTCTTTTTTACTCTTCACCCTTCACAAAATCGCCTAAAACCCCAATAAACACTGGGGTTCCGAGAGGTGAAGAGTGGCGCACCACTCTTCACCACTCTTCACCCACTCTTCACCTTTTGCCGGTGATCCATTTTATCTTTTCGTTTTGCCAAACAAATCAGAATGAGTACCTGTAGTTAACATCAACAGCGTCAATTCCGTATCATTCTGTTCCCATATCAAAAGCCAATCTGATTCAATATGAGCTTCCCATTCACCTTCATGATTACCATGAAGTATATGTGGTTTGTATTCTGATGGTAACATACCATTTTCTACCAATAAGTTAATCGCTTTCTGTAATTTCTCTATCGGATAGCCACGCTTGCGACAAAGTTTCAACGCTTTGTCGAATCTTTTAGTTGTTCCTAATTTATACATCACTTACCAAGAATAGTGTCAAACATTTCATCAACAGAGTTCCATTGTGTAACTCTACCTTTAGCAACATCCTCTTCAGCAAGTTCCAATTCCGTTTTCTTAGGTTTCAAAACCGAAATAGAACTTACTCCATGGAGCATTTGAATGGCACTTTTAAGTTTATTGACCAAAGATGGGTCTGATATTGAAACCACTAACTGTGGTTCTTTTAATCCTATCGCTCTTGATTTCATAATCTTCTCCTTTAAAACGTTTAACATAATTAAGATACAAAAATACATTATTCCCCTCATACCGCCAAACTTCTTGCATTATTTTAACGTTAAAGGTCTTGATTTAACCCAAGTTTGGCACTTTAAACTGCTTTATTCATCATCACAAATTTTTCCGGGTGAAGGATGGTGAAGAGTGGTGAAGAGTCGAGCGCACTCTTCACCCTATCAAAACAACTCATACACAATGACTTACACCACTTCGGTGAAGAGTGAAGAGTATTTTTGAAACTGGCGGATTATCGCTACAAGTTGCAGCGGATTGCAAATCCGCAAAGAAAAGGTCGAACATTTTTTAACGGCGGATTGCAAATCCGCCGGGACGCCTAGCGGAAGAAAGGAAGATTTAAAATAAATATCCGCCCACCAGCTGATTTCCACTTGCACAACAGGTGTTGGGCGAGCGCATATCAGCTGTTATGCAAGCGCACAACAGCTGTTGTGCGGCTGGAGAGATAGGCTTTTCCGGCTTATACTATTAGTTCTTCTGGCAACAAGTAAAGGTTACTCCGAAGACTATTTACGTTAAATCGATGCAGCAACTATAGTACTTACAAGGCACAACGATAGTACTTACAAGGCACAGCGATAGTACAGTTATCTATCGCCTGGCTTATGGGGAGAACTTGTATCTGATAATTTTATGATTTCAATTGATGCAATTGCTCATGGGTTAAGCCTGTCAGTTCCATGATAGAGTCATCATCCATACCCTTTAATAGCATTTTCTTCGCTATATCAAGACTTTTGTGATAACTACCTCTTGCTTCACCTTTGGCAAAACCCTTAGCTTCACCTTTGGCAAAACCCTTAGCTTCACCTTCATCAATACCATTCATGTAATAGCTCATTAAGACACCATAGTAATCATCGGCGGCCTTTAAGCTTTCATCATATTTCTCTTGCTCTTCCTGACTCAGACAGCGGGAATCTGCCAGTTCAGCTAGACGCTTGAAAATCTTCTTCTGTGCCGTAAACGGCATTCTCTCTAATGCTTCCATATGCTTTAATACATAAATCCATTTGTCAAAATCACTTTCACATTCTTCAGCCTTCTTGTCAAAGAAAGGAAGAGACAAGTAGATGAAGTGAAGATTGTCGGAAAAGACATCTTGACTTCCTTTTTCATACAAGGCTACATCAGTTCTGAATTTCGACACTGCATTGTCCTTTGGCATGAAATTCATGAGGCAGACGACATAGACGGGCATTAACTGATAGAGAGCAGGTTTCTGATCGATTGTCTTTTTCCGCTGCCCGACAATAGCCTTGCTGGCATAATAGATGGAGCGATTGACAAAAAATGGCACCCATCTGTTCTGCATCTCGACAATGAAATGATTTCCATCATCGGTTTCACAATAAATATCAAAGATGCAGCCACGCAAATCTTTTGAATCTGCCAGTTGCTCTTTATCCTTGAAGGTGACATCCCTGATATGCATTTCGTCAACCAACAAGTCGTTCAAGAAACTTATCAGCAAATCCTTGCTGAATTCTTGTCCGAAGAGGCGTTTGAATCCCCAATCGGTGAAGGGGTTAATATATTTACCCATGGCAAAATATTGAGATAATTGATATCTGATGGCAAATTTACGATTTTTCTCTGATAACTCCAAGAAAAAAATGCAAAAATTTGAAAAACCATAGAATTTACCTCTATTGAATAACAAAACTATCAACCACTTATAATTTGCAATCCGTCGTATAAAAAGGTTCGACCTATCAAACCAGGGGATTTGCAATCCCCCCTGTCGGAAACGATTTACATCTTTTTAATTGCCAAAAACTTGCATGATTCAAAAATTAGCCGTATCTTTGCGGCTAAAGATAGGAATAGGAGAAATAGTTATGGCAAACAATGCATGCAGAAAGCTGCCGGTAGGCATACAATCTTTCAATGTTATCAGAGAGGAAGGATACCTCTATGTTGATAAAACTGACATGATTTGGAAATTGACGAACCAAGGTTTTAAGTATAATTACTTGAGCCGTCCTCGCCGATTCGGAAAATCTGTGCTTGTTGATACGCTCCAGGCTTACTTCGAAGGAAGAAAAGATCTCTTCAAAGGACTGAAAATCATGGAGCTGGAAAAAGATTGGAAACAGTACCCGGTAATTCGACTTGATATGAGCCGAGGGGGAGCAACCGCAGATGAAGTTAAGGCATATCTGGATCAAACGTTTGATGTTTATGAGCAATTATATGGCATCCATATTAAACCAACAGATTCACTGGGAAACCGCTTCGACCTCATCATCAAAACCGCCTATAAGCAAACAGGGCTCAAAGTCGCCATTCTCATCGATGAATACGACTCTCCTCTCCAGCACTCCTGGAAAACTCCCGAGCATGAGGGTTGCACAGAAGTATATAGAAGCGTGTTTTCCATCTTGAAAGCTGATGATGCGTACCAACGTTTCGTCTTCATTACGGGTATCACCAAGTTTACGCAGATTTCTCTTTTCTCTGTTCTCAACAACCTGACCAATATCAGTTTCCTTCCAGAATATGCTGCCATCTGCGGCATCACAGAAGAAGAAATCGGACAGAACTTCAAGCCGGAACTGGAAAGGATGGCAGAAGTGAACGGCTGGACTTTGCAGCAAACCCACGATAATCTGAAGGATTACTACGACGGCTACCATTTCAGTCGCAGAAATATGGTGGACATCTACAATCCTTTCAGTCTCCTCAATGCACTTGATACACAAGACCTGAGCTGTTTCTGGGTTTCATCAGGCGCTACCTCCATGCTGCCGAAGTTTGTGGATAACATGGAGCTTCGCTTACGCAATTTCGAACATTGTCCGATCTTACGCAAGACGCTTGAGAGTTCTGATGTAATCAATGGTGGTGCCGAGCTTTTCCTCTATCAGACGGGCTACCTTACCATCAAAAGCAGTGATGAATTTGGTTACTTCCTCGGTTTCCCTAATCAGGAAGTGAAACAGGCTCTTTACGAGGTGGTTCTCCCCACGCAGAAGAGCGCTATAGACTCATCATCAGTACCATTCTGAATGCTATCGGACTGAAAGTAGAAGTAGAGCACATGCTTGCCACAGGAAGAATCGACCTCATAGCCCAGACTTCCCGCTACATCTACGTGATAGAACTGAAGCTGAGAAACAATGGCGGCAAGAAGGCTGCCATCCAGCAGATTCAAGAAAACAGATACCTGGAACCTTTCAAGGCTGACAAGCGAAAGGTGATAGGCCTCGGCATAGAACTGGACGAGGAAGGAAAAGGCATATTGGATTGGGGGATTACTTCATAGATTTTCCGTGCGTAATCCGATGAATAATGACACACCCTCACAGAGGATAAAAAGGTGGATTTTCAGCAGAAAATCCACCTTTTACACTATATTCTCCGTTT
>OHAH01001712.1_pt1 | contig 13076 bp, 14 predicted proteins | sample 1577071 | NCBI WGS metagenome assembly OHAH01 (sample SAMEA3541520, study PRJEB24748) | human gut metagenome | biome: human gut; feature: human-associated habitat; material: faeces | place: China | collected 2012 | reverse complement strand
CTTCCGATCTTAATAGACACGGCTTCTCTCGATAACACTATAAACAGATTTAAAGAATATAAAAACAGTGATAGCCGCAATTATTTGCATGAATTGCTCAACGGAGGAGCTGCATTCTATAGCTACGCAGCTTTATCCAGCATAATTATTAGACGCCAAGGTAATAGCGATTTGATAGAGATAGCCTACACTAGCTCAGATCCCGGAATCACATGGAATACGGTTAAGTTAGTCAGCGAAGAAATGAAATATTCTTACGATAATTTAAAATATAAAACAGCAAATGATATCGTAAAATATTATGAGCAGGAATTGAATAAATTAAGGACAAAACTCAATCAACAAGAAAATGATCTTACAAATTATAACGTACAAAACAGCGTCATAAATTATACAGAACAAACAAAATCTATCGCAAACTCTTTTGCTGACTCATACATACCCATATGGCCGTCCGTAAAGGAGATGGTCTCATCCGGCACCTGCACGCGCCAGGCGGGGGCACGGATCTTGCAGCGCTCGGCCACCTCGGCGGGGGTCAGCCCCCGGCAGGTCCCGGCGTAGACGACCTGACCGTCGCTGCGGTGGGGTGCGCTGGCCGCATGCAGCTGGCTACGGCTGCAAAAACAGGGATACACCAGCCCGCGGCAGTCCAGAATATCGTAGTAATGCTGGTAAATTTCTGCCCTCTCACTCTGGTAGACCGGCAGTTGCGGACCGTCGGCGGCAAGGCCCAGCCAGGCCAGATCGTCGATGATGGCATCGGCAAACACACGGGGGCAGCGCTGGGTGTCCAGGTCCTCGATGCGCAATAGCACCTGCCCGCCCTTGCTTTTGGCGGAAAGCCAGGCCAGCAGGCAGCACATCAGGTTGCCCAGGTGCATCCGCCCGCTGGGGCTGGGCGCGTAGCGTCCCGTGCTCATTCCAGCGTGTAGGTGCCGTCGCCAAGGGCACGCAGATGGACACGGTAGAAGGCGGCCACGGCCTTTGTCATGGCCTCGGCGTCGGCGACGCTGGCCGTCTCGACGGCGCTGTGCATCGCGAACTGGGCGCAGCCGATGTCTGCCATCGGGATGGGCAGCGTGTGGCTCTGCAAATTGCCCAGCGTGCTGCCGCCGGCCTCGTCGGCGCGGTTCGTGAACACCTGCACCGGCACGTCGGCCTTCCGGCAGATGGCGCGGAAGATCGCGCCGCTGACGGCGTTCGTCGTGTACTTCTGGCTGGCGTTGTACTTGAGCACCACGCCGCCGCCCAGCCGCACGGGCGCGCAGGGGTCGGACTTCTGCGGGAAGTTCGGGTGGGTCGCGTGGGCGTTGTCGGCGCTCAGCATAAAGCTGTTGGCCATGGCGCGGTGGCTGGCCTGTGCGCTGTGGGGCACGGCTTCAAGGATGCGGTCCAGCACGTCGCGCAGGTAGCTGCTCTCGGCACCCATCCGGCTCGAGGAACCGACCTCCTCGTTGTCGAACATCGCCCAGACCGGGGCGCAGGCGCTGTCGGTCTCCCCGGACGCATCCAGAAAGCCCAGCAGCGTCGTGGCGGCGCATTCCAGATCGTCAATGCGCGGGGCCATGAAAAATTCACCGTCAGGGCCGATCTGGGTCGGGGCCTGGCGGGTGACGAGCTGCAGATCGCTGTCCAGAATGTCGGCGGCCTCCACGCCGAGGGACTCGGCGACGAGGTCGGTCAGGGTGCGGCTGCCCGCGGGGCCCCACAGCGGCTGCATATCGACCTGCGGGTTGAAGGTGTGGCCTTTGTTGATGTCCCGCTGAAAGTGGATGGCCAGCGACGGGATGACGAGCAGGTCGCGGTCAAGGTACACAAGGCGGCTCTCGATGCCGTCCTCGGTCTTGACGAGGGCGCGCCCGCCGACGGTCAGCGGGCGGTCCAGCCAAGTGGACATGATCATCCCGCCGTAGCCCTCGACGCTCAGGCGGCGGCAGCCGTCGTTTTCAACGGTGTCGGCCTTGATTTTCCACGACGGGGAGTCGCTGTGGCTGGCCACGATGCGCCAGCCGCCGATGGCGTGCTGCGGCACGCGCCACGCCACAACGGACGAGCCGTTGCGGGTCGTGTAGTAACCCTTGCCCGGCTCAAGGTTCCAGTAGTCGGCCTCCTCCAGCCGGGTGAAGCCGGCTGCGCGCAGCCAGCTTTCGGCGATGGCAGCGGCGTGGAACGGGGTGACGGACTCCTGCAGAAATTCTACTAAATCATCGTACATAGTTTTTTCTCCTCTTGGGTGATTTTCCGCACATTTGGCGGTGAATATTGTAGGGCGGGGTGACCCCACCCCGCCGCGGCGGCCTGAAGTCAGGCTGCCCTACCTTATAATCATACACAACTATATTACCGCAAACATTCCCAAGAAACAAGTTGCAAACGCGGGGAAAATACCCTATACTTAGTATATTCAAATAGGCACTTTTGACAAGTACGCACTTTTTAGAAACCGCTACCCAAAAGGAGAGTGTGAGCAATGCACCCGAACGAACACTGTAACTGCCGCTATGCGGATGTGGGCTGTGACAGGATGGAGCAGGTCATGGACCAGATCAGCGGCAAGTGGAAGATGCGCATTTTATTCATGGTGGGCGCACACGGTACGCTGCGCTACGGTGAGCTGCGCAAGCTGCTGGACGGCGTGACCCACAAGATGCTGTCGAACCAGTTGAAGGAGCTGGCCGCGGACGGGCTGGTGCAGCGCATCGACTACAACGAGGTCCCGCCCCGGGTCGAGTACCGCCTGACCGAAAACGGCGAGGCGCTGATGCCGATTTTTGACGACATTCAAAACTATATCCGCCGCCAGAGCTGCGGCGACTGCTGCAAGCAGGAAACACGCCACACCTGCTGTGAATAGTATAAGGTAGGATTGGGGGCGTTTGGTATGCGTAGGTTAGCGATCCTCTTGGCGGGGGCCGCCCTGCTGGCCGGGTGCGCGGCCCCGGCGGTGCCGGAGGCGGCGTCCGCGGTGCAGGCGGTATCGTCCGAAGAGGGCACCGGGCACGCAGGCAACCGGACCGAGCAGCTTGCCGTGCTGGATGGGCTGGTGGATTTCGGCGCGGACACGGCAGGCTGCAGCCTGAAAACGGCCCGGGCCGCGGCGGTGCTGGTGGAGTACCTGAGCGCGTCGGAGTTTGAGGATGGTACAGCGGATACCTGGCGGGCCGGGCTGAGCGGCGACGCGCAGGAGCGGCTGGCGCTGAACTGGCCGGGCATCCTGGCCGAAGCACAGGCGATTTGTGCCGACCCCGCGGCCTGTGCCGATGAGCTGGCGTCCGCGGGCGTGGAGACGGATTTCCCCGGTATGGAGCTGGGCGGTGTGCCGGATAAGCTGACGGCGCTGGACGCAGTGCTGGGCGCACAGGGGCAGCCCGTAAAATAATAACAAAAAAGACAGCAGGTACGCGGTTTTTGCGTGCCTGCTGTTTTTTCGACAGCGGAAAACAGCTGTCCCTAAAATAAAACGGCGTTCGGTCTTATAATGCGGCAGGATTCGACAAACGGTTATGGTAAGATGAGGGTGTTCCGAGAAACGGACACCACAAATGATACAAAACGAAAGGCCTACAAGCTATGAAAAAACAAAGTCTGAACGCACTCGCTGCCTCCTACCGCGCTGACCTGCTCTACTACATTGAGCGTGCCAAGCTGGGCAAGTGCCCGCCCCACTGGCAGGCCTACTGCTTTGGGGAAATCGCTGCTGCCAAGGGCACGGATGCCTACCCTGAGGACGGCGACGCACTGCTGGACGAGCTGCACCGGCTGGTGGACACCGTGCCCCAGATCACGAACCGCGAGGAAAGCGTGGCGGAGATCGCCGCCTACCGCGGGCAGATGCTCTTTTACTTTGACCGCGACTACTACACGCTGGCCGAGCTGGTGCGCCTGCCGGACCGGAAAAAGTACGGCGCCTGCGTTTACATTGACGCCGACGGCAGCAGGCAGGACCGCCCGGGCTATGCCAATGACATAGCACTGCAGGTGGACGAATGGCGCAGGGAGAACGGCATCCCGTTTGACAAGTCGACCATCGCCGCCAGCCCCAGCGAGGTAGACGGCGGCGAGTTTGACACGATGGACGAGGCACTGCGGTACCTGTACACCTGCCTGAATTTCCCGGACAGCGTGTTGTGCTGAAAAAATCCCGCCGGAAAAGGGCATCCGACGGGATTTTTTGTGCGGTATAGGGGAGAACGGCCACGGGCGGATAGGAAATCCGCCCCTACGGTGGGGCCGCAGGGCTCCTGCCTTACAGCTCGTACAGCTCGGTGTATTTCTTCTTTAAATAATCGGTGAAGTGGTGCGGGTCGAACTTGCCGCCGCAGAGGCTCTCGACGAGCCAGGCGGGTTCCTTCATGCTGCCCCACTGCCAGACGCGCTCCTTCAAGGCGGCCTTCAGCGGCTCCACGTCGCCGTTGGCCCACTGGGTGTCAAAGTCGTTTGTTTTGCGCAGGTCGTCGAGGGCCTGTGCGCCGTAGGCACTGCCGAGGGCATAGCTCGGGAAATAGCCGATGTCGCCCATGGACCAGTGGATGTCCTGCAGACAGCCGTGGGCATCGTCGGGCACATCGACGCCAAGGTACTCTTTATACTTGGCGTTCCAGGCGGCGGGCAGGTCGGCCACGGCCAGTGTGCCCTGCATCAGGGCCTTTTCCAGCTCATAGCGCACCATGATGTGCAGGGAGTAGGTCAGCTCGTCGGCCTCGGTGCGGATCAGGCCCGGTTCGGCGCGGTTGACGGCACGCCAGATCTCCTCGGCGGAGACGTCGGCCAGCTGCGCGGGGAACAGCTCCTTCAGCGTCGGGTACAGGTAGTGGACAAAGGCGCGGGAACGGCCCACCAGGTTCTCAAACAGGCGGGACTGGCTCTCGTGAATGCCCATCGTCGCGCCGTGGGTGACGACGGTGTAGTCGTAGTCGGGGTTGATGTTCAGCTCATACAGCGCGTGGCCGCCCTCGTGGGCGACGCTGTAGAGGTTCGAGAAGATGTCCCGGGGCATATAGTGGGTCGTGATGCGCACATCGCCGCGCCAGAACTCGGTGGTGAAGGGGTGCTCGCTCTCGGCCAGATAGCAGTGGGCCGGGTCAAGGCCCCACAGCTCCATGATCTTTTTGCTGACCCGGCGCTGGGCGTCGATGGGCCACTCCTGGTCGAGAAAATCGGTGCGCACGGCCTTGCCGCGGGTCTGGATGTCCGCCAGCAGCGGGACGATGGTTTCGCGCAGCGTCGCGAAAAATTCATCGCACTGGGCAATGGTCAGGCCCTTCTCGTAGCGGTCCAGCAGGACCTCATAGGGGTCGCGGTCCGGCGCAAAATACCGGGCCTGGGCGCGGCGGGCGGCGATGAGCTTTTCCAGATACGGCGCGAACAGGCTGAAATCGTTCGTGCGCTTGGCCTTGGTCCAAGCGGGCACGCTCTGGCTGCACAGCTTGGTGAAGGCGGCGTACTCGTCGGCGGGGATCCGGGCGATCTCGTCGTACTGGCGCTGCAAATTGCGGACCTCGGCGCGCTCCTGCTCGGTCTCGGCGTCGGCAGCGGCCTCCTTCAAAAGGGCGGCGGTGCCGTCGTTGACCAGCAGGTCAAAGCTGGCGCGGCTCAAAACCTCGGTGGCCTCGGCGCGGCCATCGGCGCTGCCCTCGGGCGCGACGGTCTCGGCGTCAAAGTCGATGACGGTCATGGCATACAGGTAGGCGTACAGCTGCTTTTCCAGCGCACGCAGGCGGATGATGGAAGGCTTCATGGTGGTGACCTCGTTTCATAGTGATGCCTTCCCCCTTGGGGGAAGGTGGCCGAAGGCCGGATGAGGGGCAGGTCTGCGGGGGCAGCCCATGAACAGGCTGCCGGCGGAAGGCTGGCCCTCGTCAGTCCGCTTTGCGGACAGCTTCCCCCGATGGGGAAGCCCTTATAAGCATCATACCACACCTCGCGCACTTTTTCCATTGCCAACCGGGCAAAAGTGTGGTATTGTGGATATACTACTACAAAAAGGAGGTCGCCCGCCATGCCGGAGCAGCCGCTTGTCAGTATTATCGTGCCGATTTATAACGCCCAGGATCATATCGCCCGCTGTGTGGAGAGTATCCGCCGCCAGACCTACCGGAACCTTGAAATTCTGCTGCTGAACGACGGCAGCCAGGACGTCAGCCTGGAGGTCTGCAAGATGTATGCCAACGTCGATCCGCGCATCGTGCTCATCGACAAGGCCAACAGCGGCGTGGCCGCGACCCGCAACATGGGCCTGCGGGAGGCCAGGGGCAAGTATCTGCAGTTCGTCGATGCCGACGACACGATCCAGCCCTACGCCACGGAGCTGCTGGTGCAGCGGGCCGAGGAGAGCGGCGCAGATTTGGTCATTGCACACTACAACCGCATTACGCCGCCCCGCCCCCGTGCCGAGGATGACCCCCGCCCCGAGCGGCCCACCAAGGTGCAGACCTACGGCTTCCTGATGGAGGGCCCGATGACGAAGGAGGAATTCGCCGCGGGCCTGATGCAGGAACCGGCCAGCTTTTACTACGGTGTGATGTGGAATAAGCTCTACCGCGCCGACATTGTCCGTGCGCACGATGACATTATATGCGCCGAGGACATGGACTGGTCGGAGGACCTGTATTTCAATTTGAGCTATATCCGCTATGCGGAGAAGTTCTACGCGCTGTCGACGCCGATCTACAACTATTTCAACACGCCCGGCAGCGCGGTGCACACGGCGCTGAACCCGGTGAACATCGTGGCGACCCGTGCGACCCTGTTTGCATATTATAAGGAGCTGTATGAGCATCTGGGCCTGTATGAGGAGTACAAGCCGCAGATCTACAAGTATCTGGTGGCGGTGGCAGAGGCGTGAGCGCGGCGAATAGTACGCGGTAGGGGCCGGGCAGACGGTGGAAAACGGGCAATAAAAATAGCGTAGGGGAGGGTTTTTAACCCTCCCCTACGTATATTCTGTTTTACACCCAATGCCCGAAGCGGTAGACCGGCTTCGTCGGCTCGGGGGGACGCAGGTCGTCGCCAAGATAGATGTCGATGGCGTTGCGCTGCATGCGGCGGGCGACCTTGTCAGGCAGATGGGCAAAGCCCTCGGCCAGGTTTGGCGGGCGCTTGACCGGGTGGTGGCAGTCGCTGCACAGAATGTGCACAAGGTTCCACTCGATCAGCTTGTGCAGCCACTTGGCGGTGTGTCCGTCCCGGATCAGGCCGGTGGCGTTGATCTGCGCCAAACACCCGTCGCAGACCCAGTTGTAGAGCAGCGTCGGGTCCTCGGTCACAAAGGGATAGCGCTCCACGTGGGCCAGAATCGGCGTGTACCCCTGCGCACGGATGGCGTAGAGCGTCTCGTCGATGCCCGGCGGGTGCATCGTGGTGGGGAACTCGATCAAAATATAGTTGCTCCCCGCAAAGGCCAGCTGGCGCAGGTCAAGGCTGGGCAGCGCGGTGGAGTAAAACACCTCGGCGCCCATTTTGCCGGCCAGCCGCAGGCCCTCGGCCCTGCAGGCCGCGGACACCTGCAGGAACGCTGCCTTGCGCCGCGCGGTAAACTGCTCCACGGAAATGCGCTCATAGTGGAAGTGCGGCGTGAACACAATGCCAGCCGCACCATCCTGTAATTCCTTGCGAATGAGCGACATTGACATATCCAGATCTTTGGCACCGTCATCAATGCCGGGCAGGATGTGACAGTGCAGCTCTACAAGGGCATTACTCATGCATCATTTCCCTTTTTATCTTCGTCGTAATAGCTGTAGGAGTAAGCGTAGGAGTAGCCGTCGCGGCGGCCGCTCTGCTTGCCATTGTAGCCGTTCATGACAACACCCAGGATGTGGGCGTTGACGGCCTCCAGGTTCTTTTTGCTGAGCTGGGCACTCTGGATGGTGGTGACGCCGGGGCGCACGACCAGCAGCACGCCGTCTGCCATGCGGCAGAGGACCGCAGCGTCGGTGACAACGCTGACAGGCGGGGTGTCGATGATGACATAATCAAATGCCTTCTGCAGGGAAGCGAAAATCTTCTCGGTCATAGGGGTGGAGAGCAGCTCGGTGGGATTCGGCGGGATCGTACCGGCTGTCAGGACCGTGATGCCGGAATCCTTGACGCGGACAAGCGCCGCGGCCAGCGCGCCTTCATCCTTGGAGGTGATGACGTTCGTCAGACCGGCATGGTTGCGGGGGATGCGCATGTAGCGGGAAATCGTTGCCTTGCGCAGGTCACAGTCCACCAGAACAACACGATTGCCGGAGGCGGTCAGTGTCATGGCCAGGTTGACGGCTACGTTGCTCTTGCCCTCCTCCGGGACAGAGGAGGTAATCAGGATGGTCTTGCAGTTGCCGGCAGAGGAAAGAAATTCCAGGTTGGTACGCAGAGATTTGTAGGCTTCCACAAACTGGAACGGTGCGTCACTGCCGACAGTATACAGTTTGCGACGGCTGGTGTTTTTGCTTGCCTTGCTCATTTCTTTTTACCTCCCTGATATTCCGGAATGACGCCCACAACGGCGAGGTCAAGATACTTGGCCACGTCGTCCTCGGTATGGATCTTGTTGTCCAGCAGGACGGTCAGCAGGATGATGCCGACGCTGATGACCAGGCCCAGCACGCCGCCCAGCATGGTGTTGCGGCCCACGTTGGGGGAGACAGGGGCCGGGTTAATAGCAGCGTTAGAAATGACCTTTACAGAGCCGGCCTCGACGGACTCGAGGATGACGTCGGGGGAGACGACGGTAATCTGCTCGCAGACCTGGCGCGCCCACTCGGGGTTGTCGCTCTTGACTGTGACCTTCATGACCTGGGTGTCATCCACGGCGCTGACCGTGACACGTTCAGCCAGCTTTTCATACGTCAGGCTCAGACCCAGGTTATCAATGACCTGCTGCAGCACGGTGTCGCTCTTGATGATGATGCTGTAGGTGGAAACCAGCTTGGTGGCGGAGTTGATCTGGTCGCTGGTGACGTTGGAGGTGATGTCCTGACGGGTGTTGACGATCATCAGGGCGGAAGCCTCGTACTGCGGGGTGATAAGGAACTTGGAGACACCGAACCCGGCAGCGGCCAGGATCACGGTGGCGAGAATGACGGCCAGCAGGTGCTGCCGGACGGCGTTCAGGACCTCCAAGAGGTCAATCGTTTCGTAACCTTCGTTTTCCATGTGTGGGTCCTCCTGTTAAATGTTCTGGCGGCGTTTCATGCGGCTTCTGGCGGTGATGGTCAGGGCCAGAAGGATCACGGCGACTGCGCCGTAGATGATAGCAAACAGGCCGAAGCGGCCAAAAAGATTCTGCACATAGGTGACGATCAGCTGCTTGACCGAAGCGGGATTGATGCTCAGCGCCTCCATGTGGATCGCAGGGAAAATAATGGTGGCGGCCAGCGCGCAGAGCGCCGCAGCCGCGGTGAAAGCAAACGTCAGGCAGCGCACGCCGTAGCGGGAGCTGCCGGCTAAGCGCAGCATCACAAAGAGGCTGACTGCGCAGAGCACCGCCATGATGGCGACGGCCACCGGCACAACGCGGCTGCATTTTTCAATAAAAGTGTACAGCTGGCTGGCCAGAGGTACCGTGACATAGTTGGCGTAGTCCAGACGGCAGGCGTCGGCGACGACGACGACGGCGGATTCCACGTCGGATGTGACCTCGACGCCGCGGCCGTTCAAATCGTTGATCAGGTTGTCGTACGTCGTGTTCAGAATCGCGTTGCGGGTGTCAATAGCGGTGTCGCCCTGGTACAGACGGGTGATGGAATCCGCCATATCCGCCGTGATCTGGTCGCGGGAGAGGGCGGCGGTCATCACGTCGGCGGAGAAGCCGGACGATGCGCCGTAGCTGATGAAGTTGTCATACAGATAGCTGTAGGCGGCCTCACTGAAATCACTGCGGTTGACCTGCTCCTTCATGTAGGAGGCGCTGCAGATCGTTGTCATCAGGACAAGGCAGAGCGCCAGCAGTGCCAGCAGCAGACTGGACAGCCAGCTTAAAACCGTGGCCCATACAACGCTGCCCTTGCGGTGGGGGTGTGGAGCTTGTTTTTGTGCCATACATACACCCCCCTTAGCTGTTGGCGTCCAGCACGGGGCCGGACACGTATTTGGCATAGACGAAGAAACGGTTCGGCGTGAAGCCGAGCGCATCGAAGGGATAGCAGGTGTACAGGATCAGATTCTCGTCGGTGCGGGTGAAGTCGTAGGCTGTCTCGTCCTGATAGTCGAGGATCTCGGTGCCGGTGACCTCATAGATGTAGACGCCGTAGTGGGTCGTGATCGTGACCGTCGCGCCGGCCTCGGCGTGCTGCAGGTCATTGAAGAAGGTGTTGTTGTGCCCGGCCAGCAGGATGGTCTTGCCCTCGCCGGGAATGCCGACGCGGGAGTCGTCCTTGTAGGTGCCGACGCCGGCGTTTAAGATTTTGCTCGTGTCACCGTAGTAGACCGGGGCGTCCACGTTGGTGCCGGAGATCGTGATCGTCGCGTAGCGGTCCCCCTCGGACGGGTAGGTGACGGAGCTCAGCGGCAGCCTGTCCGGCTGGGCGTCCGGCTCATCCACCGTACCGCCGTTGATGACGGCAGCGGCATTGTCCAGCAGATCTCTGGGCTGCGCGACCTCCGTTGTGCTGAAGAACCAGCCCAGCAGGGCTTGGTACGGGGCCAGTACGGTGTGGCCCACGATAAAGACCAGCGCGGTGCTGACCAGAACAAAGGCCAGCGGGACCACTACATAAGCCAGTGGACTGCGGCGCAGAAAAGAGTGCTTCTTGCTTGCCTGCATGGTGATATGCTTTTCCCCCCTGATATGATTGATAATTACGGCATCCTACATTATAAACTATTTTCTATATAAAAGGAAGGTCTAAAACAAGAATAAATTGACCAATTCCGTATAAACAACGAAAAACGGGCAGAGCCAGAGGTTCTGCCCGCTGCCGGTCAAAAACCGGACTTATGCAGCTGGATTACAGTGCACGCTCCTTGCGGACGGCCATGCCGAGCACGCCGGCAACAGCCAGAGCAGCAACAGCAAAGACAACGGCGGTGTTATCGCCGGTGGCCTTGATGACAGCGCTGGAAGAAGCGGTGATGGGGTTCGCAGCGGAAGAAACGGTCTTGACGCTGGAAGCGGCAGCACTGTTCTTGGCGGCATTGCTGACAGCGTCGCTGGCAGAGGTGTTGTTGTCAGTGGTGGTGGTAGACAGAGGCCGGGCGATAGCACCGGAGTCAGTCGTGCCGTTGACGGTGACGTCAGCACTGACAACGAACTGGGAAGAGTCGCTGGTATCGAGCGCCGGGTTGGAGATGACGATACCGGCAGCGCTCAGCATGCTGTTCATGGAGGCCACAGCGTCGTTGGCAGCCTTGAGGGCGACATTGGCGTCGGTGGTGCCCTTGATGGTGTTGACGGCGTTAGCGGCAACAGCCTTCAGGGAATCCATGTTGGCATAGATGACGTTCAGCTGGTCAGCGGTCAGCTTGTTGACCGTGTTGTCGATGGTGGTGACGCCGTAGCTGGCAGCGAAAGACAGGATTTCCTCTCTCGCGCGCTTTGCGTTATTGGGCTTGTTGAAATCAGCAGCGAAAGCGGAGGTAGCGAAGACGCAAGCCATCACAACACCCAGCAGAACGGCAGCGAACTTCTTGAAGTTGTTCATTGGTGGTATCCTCCTTTCTTCTAAAGATATATGGGTGTGTTGCCCATATACCATACTGCAGGAAATTCATACTTTCCCCTTTTAATATGGCTCTCAAATTATAGCACAATGCCGGGAAAAATTCCAGCACATATCCATAAAAATGATATGAATTTTTCGGGATTTAGAAAATTGAACAAATAAAAAAGTGTCAAAACGGTAAAAACTGACGCGCACCGTACAAATGTGTACCAGCGTTATAAAATAATGTGCGAAGGACCCAACAAAACGGCAAAAAATGTGCGTTTCTCCCCGCCCGGTTGAAAGCCGCCCGGCAGTGTGATACAATAAAAGCCAAACAGGAAAGTGAGGAGAAGCGGCATGCAGACCTGCAATATTATGGGCGTGAACATCGCCGTCACCGACATGGACAAAACGCTGCGCCTGGTGGAGGACAACTGCGAGACATGGCGCGGGAAATATATCTGCGTGGCGAACGTCCACACCACCGTGACGGCCCACGACGACCCGACCTATCTGCGGGTGCAGAACGGCGCGGTCATGGCCCTGCCGGACGGCGGGCCGCTGTCCAGACACAGCCGCAAGAAGGGCTTTGCCGACGCCGCCCGCGTGACCGGCCCCGACCTGATGCGCGAGCTTTTGAAGGAGAGCGGGACAAAGCACTACCGGCACTATTTCTACGGCTCCACGCAGGAGACGCTGGACATCCTGCGCGAAAAAATTACGGAAAAGTACCCCGGCGCGGTCATCGCGGGGATGTACTCTCCGCCGTTCCGCCCGCTGACGGCGGACGAGGATGCGGAGATCGTGGAGAAGATCAACGCGGCAAAGCCGGATTTTGTCTGGGTGGGCCTGGGTGCGCCGAAGCAGGAGCGCTGGATGGCCGCCCATGAAAACCGCGTGCAGGCGCTGATGCTGGGCGTGGGTGCGGCCTTTGACTACGAGGCCGGCAACATCCGCCGCGCCCCGGCCTGGATGCAGCGCTGCAATCTGGAATGGCTGTACCGCCTGATGCAGGACCCGAAGCGGCTTTTCAAACGCTATTTCGTGACGAACACCAAGTTTTTGTGGTGGAGCTGGAGACACTAAGGGAGGCTTGCCCCTCGGGGGGAAGCCTTTTGCAAGCATCGCCCCTTTTTATGGGTGGCGGTGCTCTTTTTTGTTTGTTTATACGCTCTTTTCGGTTTTCCACGCTCTGCGGCAAAAAACAGCGTGCGGGGGTGGTATAGTGCAAAGCGTCCGAGACATATACTGTACATTTACGGAGGGCTTGCACGATGGCTGTACTGAACGGGGAACGTATGCACGACACAATGGAAAGGCTGCTGCCCGGGGCGCGCAGTGCGGCGCTGCTGTGGCAGGGCGCGGCAGTGCTGGGCGGCGCGGCGCTGGGAGACTTTCCCTCGAGCGAGACCGACGGCGTCGCCATGTCGTTCATCGACGCAATGG
>OHAH01001706.1_pt1 | contig 13140 bp, 10 predicted proteins | sample 1577071 | NCBI WGS metagenome assembly OHAH01 (sample SAMEA3541520, study PRJEB24748) | human gut metagenome | biome: human gut; feature: human-associated habitat; material: faeces | place: China | collected 2012 | reverse complement strand
TCAAGCTGAACCAGATCGGTTCCGTTTCCGAGACGCTGGAGGCCATCAAGATGGCCCACAAGGCCGGCTACACCGCCATCAGCTCTCACCGCTCCGGCGAGACCGAGGACACTACCATTGCTGATCTGGCCGTTGCTCTGAACACCTGCCAGATCAAGACCGGTGCCCCCAGCCGCACCGAGCGCGTTGCCAAGTACAACCAGCTGCTCCGCATTGAGGAGGATCTGGGTGCAAGCGCCGTTTACCCCGGCATGGCCGCCTTCAACGTAAAGCGCTGAATCTGACATCCTCAAACCATTTTCTTACCTGTTTCCGCAAAAGAGGGTCGCTGCACATTGCTCCGTGCAGCGGCCCTCTTTCTGTTTTGATGGCTCACCCTCTCAGTCTCGCTGACGCTCGCCAGCTCCCCCAAAGGGGGAGCCAAGGGCAATCCCAGATATTGCAGCATCTGTCCTCTGTGATGTCTTGCCTCTCCCTTCGGGAGAGGTGGCATTGCGCAAGCAATGACGGAGAGGGTGAGGATGCTTTCCTTTTCAATTCACTCTCAGCTGCCGTTTGGCTGTCTGCAGCGCCCTGCGCAGGGGGCGGTAGAGCAGCAGCATGATGACAAAATTTCCCACGCCGTGCATGGCATCGTAGGAAAGGCCGCTGAGCCACCAGCTCAGGGCAAAGGCCGGAGTTTTGGCCACCAGATACACCGCTGCGCACAGGCCGCCGAAACACAGGCCGTAGATGCCGCTGAACACCGCCCAGCCAAGGGCATTGTCCATCCGGCGCATTAGCCATGCCAACAGGGCCAGCAGATACCAGACATACAGGTACATGGCCCACCACAGCCCAAAGCCGTACAGCACACCCTGCAGCAGGATGAACACCGTAACAGCCCCCGGCGTTTCCCGGGGCAGCTCCAGCGCAAACAGGATGACAAGCAGCGTCACCGGTTCAATGTTGGGCAGGCCGCTCATGGCCTGCTTGCTCACCACCAGCAGCGCACCCATCAGGCCGCTGAGCACCAGCCGCAGCACCCGGATGTGCACAGGCTCCTTACTTCGTGTAGACAAAGGCATAGCTGTCGCCATCGTGCAGCGCAATGTCTGCCACGCCCACGGTGGTCATCTCGCCGGTGGCATCGTTCAGGCACCACCATGCCTGATCCTTATCCCAGTCGGCAGTCTCGCCGTTGACGGTGGTCACAAAGCCTGCCGCAGCCTCTTCCTCGCTGATAAGACCGGCTTCCACCAGAGCATCGCTCAGCTTCTCGCCATCGGTCACTTCCAGCGTAAAGGTCTGGCTCTCGCCATCCGCGCTGGTCACGGTAAACTCTGCCTTGACCTTGGCATCCTCAGCCTGCCCGGAAGCAGCCTCAGAGGAAGCGGCTTCACTGGAAGCAGCCACAGAGGACACAGCCTCAGAAGAGGCGGCACTGGAAGCCGTGCTGGAAGCTGCACCGCAGCCTGCCAGCAGCCCGGCAGCCAGAGCGGCACTGATCACAACGGCCAGAAATTTATGCATGGTTTTCATAGAAAAAGAACTCCTTTGTTTGTTTTCCGCGCGCCCTGCGCGCAGGGTCTATCATATCATGGGTGCGCCCAAAAATCAAGGCACAGCGCAGTTACGATGATGCACCAGCGCTGTGCCGTTGTTTGATCGTTACTTTTCCAAAAACGCCTTCTGGTAGCTTGCAAAGGCACCGATCTGGTTGGCCTCGCTCAGGAACCGGCAGGGCACGATCTCCGGGCGGGGCAGGCAGCGGGCCTGCGCTTCGCTGAAGGGATGGCCCCGCAGGATGTACTCCTCATACACCTCGTTCAGGGTCTCCACAAGGATGGGCTGCTTGCTGATGCCGCCGCCGATGGCCACCTTTTCCAGATCCAGCAGGACGTTCAGGTTGTAGATCTGCACGGCAACGGCCCGGCAGAAGCTGCGCAGGGCCTCGTTGGCCTCGGTCTCCCCAGCGCGGACCGCCTCAAAGAAGATGCGTCCATCCATGGGTGCATCGGCGGGCAGGCCCTTGCGGGCGCGGTAGCTGCTCAACAGGCCGCTGGTACTGCACTGGCAGGCAACGCTCTTTGTGGGGTCGCTCCAGGCATCGGCGTTGGTGTTCATAAAGCTGTACTCGCCCGCCGTGCAGTCCCGGCCGCGCACCAGCTTCCCATCAATGATCAGGCCGCCGCCCACACCGGTGCCGATGATGAACACCGCTGCGTTCCTGCAGCCCTTCAGCACACCCCGCTCCAGCTCTGCAATGGCGGCCGCTTTGCCGTCATTCTCGATCCAGACACGGCAGCCGCAGGCCTCGGCCAGCCGGGGGCCGACAGGCGTGCCCACATTGTAGGCCAGCGAGGGTGCCCCGCCGCCCTTGATCACGCCCTGTTCGGCATCAATGAAGCCGGGCAGGCTCAGGGCAATGCCGTCCACCTCGTCCTTGTGGGGCAGGTAGATCTCCCGCAGGGTGTTCAGGAAGTGTTCCTGCGAATCCGCCGGGGTGGGCGTGCTGCCCGTATCGGTCCGGTTCAGCTGCTCATCCATCACGGAATACTTGATCTCGGTGCCGCCCACATCAAAAACCATTACTTTCATGTACAGACCCTCCTGCGCTTTTTTTCTATTATTGCAAATCGCTCTCCAAATGTAAAGAGCCATGCCGGAAAACAAAAAAATCCCGCACTGCGGCAAAGCAAAACGCAGCGCGGGAACGAAGATAGCTTAATTCAGGATCGTGTCAGCGCTCAGCGGGCGACAACATACTTGTGCAGGGTCTTGCGGACTGCGCCGTTGCCAGCGTACAGCTCCTTGACCATGCCCTCGATCTGCTCACCCAGGCCGACCTCGTACAGGTCAACACCGAACACATCGGCACGGCTGTACAGGTTCTTCAGGCAGCTGAAGTCCTGCTCGCCTTCCTTGACTTCCAGAGGAGCCACGATGGCCTGCAGCTCAGCCAGCATCGGATCGGGAGAGATCTCGAAAGCCTTGCCGTTGTCATCAATGCCCTTCAGGTAGCGGGCATAACCTGCCAGCACCAGGGGGATCAGCACCAGGTTGGACTTGTCCAGACCGCGTGCCTGATATGCCTTGATGGTCTCGCCAAAGCGGATGGCCAGCTTCTGAGAGGTATCGGTAGCGATACGCTGGGGAGCATCGGGCATGAAGGGGTTGGGCAGGCGGCGGTTGATGACAGCGCCGATGAACTCGTAGGGGTTCAGGACACCGGGATCAACGACCACGGGCATTGCCTCGATATAACCGATCTTCTGGATGAAGGAACGCAGATCCTCGTCGGCCATCTCGGCGCTGATGAGGGTGTAACCCAGCATGCAGCCGTAGATGGACATTGCGGTGTGCAGGGGGTTCAGGCAGGTGCACACCTTCATCTTCTCGATCTTGTCAACGGTCTCGCGGTCGCAGTACAGCACACCGCCCAGCTCCAGCGGAGGACGGCCGTTGGTGTAGTGATCCTCGATGCACAGGTACTGGGTCTCCTCGGCGTTGACGAAGGGAGCGGTGAAGGTGTGCTTCTCGGTCACGATGGTATAGTTATCCTCAAAGCCGTCCTTTGCCAGCATTTCCTGCACCTTTGCGTCCGGGCGCGGGGTGATCTTATCGATCATGCTCCAGGGGAAGGTGATCTTGGTCTCGTCCTGCACATAGGCCAGGAACTCAGCGGGCACCAGACCCTGCTCCACCCACTTTGCAGCGTAGGCGTGGACGGCAGTCTTGACCTTATCGCCGTTGTGAGAGCAGTTATCCATGCTCTGCACGGTCAGGGGCAGCTTGCCGGCCTTGAAGCGCTCGTACAGCAGAGCGGTGACCTTGCCCATGGCCAGCACGGGGGTCAGGCCGCGCTCCAAGTCAGCGGGAGCAACGCCGTAGCCCTTCTCGGTGATGGTGAAGGAGATCATCTGCAGGCTGGGGTTCTGGAAGATTTCCACCAGACGTGCCCAGTCAGCACCGAAGGAGTAGTCAGCCTTCAGGCTCTCGGTAACGGAAGCGATGACCTTCTTCTCGATCTCGCCGGTGGACTTCAGGCAGACCAGCAGGCTCAGGTTATCGTAGGGCTGGTAAGCCTTGTCGATGATCTCGTAGTCGAAGCTCTCGGCCACGATGACGCCGCGGTCGTACTTGCCGCTGTTCAGTGCGTCGTTCAGCACGGCAGCGGGGAAAGCACGGAAGATGTTGCCGGCACCGAAGTGCACCCAAGTGGGCTCGGCGTGGGTCTTGGCCTTGACAGCCTCGATGTCGAATTTGGGCAGCTCGTAGCCCTTTTCTGCCCACTCGGCGGACAGATTGCCGTTTTTGATATCAGACAGCTTCATAATCATCAGCCCTTCTTTTCTTCATCCAGACGGTCCAGCAGATCCCAGATACCCAGCATATACTGGATGCCCAGAGCGCGGTCATACTTGCCATAGCCGGGGCGGCAGACGCCGGGGCCTTCCTCCCACAGCTGACGGCCGTGGTCGGGGCGGATATAGCCCTCAAAGCCGCAGTCATGGTAAGCGCGCATCACCTCAATGATGCCGGTCTCGCCGCAGCAGTCGCGGTGCGCAGCCTCAGAGAAGTCGCCGTTGGGGAAGTGGTGGATATTGCGGACGTGGCCGAAGGCAATGCGGTCGCAGTGCTTGCGGATGATCTCGGCACAGTTATTGTTGGGGTTTGCGTTCAGGCTGCCGGTGCACAGGGTCAGGCAGTTGTACGGGTCGTCCACCATCTTCAGGAAGCGGTCGATGCTGGGCTCGTCCACCAGCAGGCGGGGCAGGCCGAAGATATCCCAAGGAGGATCGTCCATGTGGATGGCCATCTTGATGTCGCACTCGTGGCAGGTGGGCATCAGAGCTTCCAAGAAGTACTTCAGGTTCTCCCACAGCTTCTCCTTGGTGACAGGGGCGTAGGCCTTGAACAGCTCGTCCAGCTTTGCCATGCGCTCCGGCTCCCAGCCAGGGAAGGTCATGTTGTACTTCTCGGTGAAGGACATGATATACTCAGCCATCGCCTTGTAATCGCCCTTGATCTTGTCCTTCTCGTAGAACAGTGCGGTGGAGCCGTCGCCTACCGGATGGAACAGGTCGGTACGGGTCCAGTCGAAGATGGGCATGAAGTTGTAGCAGATGACCTTGACGCCGAACTTGGACAGGTTGCGGATGCACTGCTTGTAATTCTCGATATACTGGTCGCGGGTGGGCAGACCGATCTTGATATCGTCGTGCACGTTGACGGACTCGACAACATCCATATCAAAGCCGTAGGCGTGGATCTGGTCTGCAACCTTCTGGATCTCGTCGATTTCCCAGATCTCGCCGGGCATCTTGTTGTGCAGTGCCCAGACGATGCTGGTCACGCCGGGGATCTGCTTGATGTCGCTCAGAGTGACGGGGTCGTTGCCCTCGCCATACCAGCGCCAACCCATTTTCATAGGCATAGAGAAGTTCCTCCTTAGAATATAATCCTGTCAGAAATAGGCGGTACAACAGGATGCTGCACCTGATTGTCTCTATTCTAATATACAAGTTATCGCTTTTCAATTGGATGATTAGACAGATAATTTGGTAGTTAACTAGACATAGTGCATAAAAATGGATATATATTTGAGAATATTGCCTTTTTCTTACATACAAGATGAAGGGCGAAAAGTGCATTGTATTACCTCTTAAGCCTTCCGTGGTCACACCCTAGTGATAGGTAGTGCTCCATCTCCCCTCTCAGCACCATCTGGGCATACTCCAAGGGCTTGTTGTATAGCGCAACCAATCCAGTTCCGCCCGCTGTGCCGGGGCGTTTCCGTATTTGTCCTCCACGGCGATGCAGTCGATGGCAAGAGTGGTGCATGACATTCACAAACGTAGCAATGGCCAAACCCCTTTAGCATATAATATGATTGAGTGCTTTTACATTTAAGCGCTTGCACTTACATCTTTTTGTGATATAATAAAGCTAGAGGATAGCGGCGTTGACCAGCTATCGGTGGCGATGAAGCAGTGGACTGGTTCGGTATCAGCCGATTGTGGAGCCAGACCGTGGGTTGAGCGATAACCACAAGCCGAATAGATTCGATGAATCGAAAGAAAACGCTTAATAGGAGCCTTGCCTTTCGGCAGGGCTTCTATTTTTTTGAGGGAAGGTGAAAACGTGCAGGACGAACAGCAAGATATTTTATATCGGGCAGCAGAAGTCTGGAAAAAACTGACTGAGTACCACTATGTTTTCACCTACGGCTATAAGGGTGAACTGCACGAGATCAAGCTGACATTTTCACCAGAGGACTTCCCTCACCTTGCTGGGTTCCACTACCTGAAAGATATTGCCCTTCCCCGGTATAGCCCGCGCAAAACAGTGGATATGATTCTATCCGGCAAGATCACCGACGACAAGGTAAAGAAGGGTACGCTCTATCAGGAGTATGTGAAACCGCGTCTGCTGGCACTGGTGCGGTTGAAAGAAATACTGGAACAGGAGTTCGATTTGTTCTCCTATATGCCCCAATTTTATCCGTTCGTGACCAAAATCAAAGCGGATTATCTGATTTCCAGCCGAATCGAACCAACTGCCTTTGTGTTCATTATCCGGGAATCCCCCTCCGGCAATGCGGTATGTGACTTTCTGTGCTGCTCTGCTTTTGAAGAAGGTGGCCGTGACTACCGTGCAAACCAACGTTCTCGAACGCTTCTGAAGAAAGAGCGTGTACATATTGAAACGCAGGATACGGTGATTCTATATGACCGCTTGCCGAAAAATCTCGATTAACAAAACGATGCCCACTCACTCATGGAAAAAACATGGGCGGGTGGGCATCACTTGTTACCCTTCTGTCGGAGCAGAAATGGTAGGTTGTCCATTTGGCATAAAATGATAGATGGGACAAGATTCAAAGAACTTCTGTGATTCTTCAGGTAGCTTATCAAAGTGAATTTTAGCCGCAACAGGATTATCTAATAGTAGATATGCACCAACGTAAATAGACTCATTGTCTTGGGCTGCTTCAATAAGAGAAAGAATTTCGGCTTGTTCAGTCGAAGTCAATGTGCGAGAGCGTTTGACGGACTGAAGATAGTTGAGAATAGCAATCGGATGCTCTGTATATGGATCAGAATCCTTAATCCAAAGCGCGAGGGTAGTCGCAGTGGATAGTAGCTCAATGCGACTATTTTTACTTTCATCGTATGCTTTAAGCATTTCAAGAAGAAGTGCATTAAGCGAATGAGAATAATCTTTGGAAAAAGGAACATGCTGAACGGCATCAAGTAACGCATTATAGTCGATATTGCAGTACTTCAACATTGCGTCCTTATTTAACATGACGAAGTGAGTGGATGGATACTCTTTATCATTTTTGTCAAACTCGCGATATATCAGTGGTACATAGTTAAAATCATAGATATTATAGTATTCACTGTTTTCTTCAGTAGGAACAACCCATAAAAGAAGTTCCAGATTAGCGATATGGCAGGTTCGAAGAAGCGATTGGCTTGAACACATCTTAATTGGTTCTTTGTCGATTAGTGCGGCTCTCAAGATACTGAGATTAGTATTGTCTGTGACAGAAAGGGAAGAACAGTCGAGGTCGGCTGTTACATGAACTGCATCTAGCGTCTTCTTTACATCCAGAAGAAAGGACAGCTTTTTTTGAAGCGTAGGGAGATTGGCACAATTTGCTTCACTAAAAGCTATTTTTCCACCATTGATTTCATAGTGATGGGCAGAAAGGGCAGCAATCATAAACTCTGCATCTTTGATACGCTCTGATAGTGTTCCGGATAAAGTAAAATTGAATTTTGTAGGTAGGGATTGCGTTGTACTGAAACTCATCTGTATTCCCTTACCAAAACGAATGACCGTAGATATTTTAGAACGTGTGACAGTATAACTCTTAAAATAAACTTTAGAATCAACGCTGATAGGAGCATCTCGTGTAAACGAAAATAACTCAATACGGTCAAGATGAGCGATGGGCAGTTCAACTTTTTGAGGGAGAACAGCATAAATGTAAGTTTCGTGGTCAAAAAAATAATCAAGGGGCAAATCATAATGTTTTGCTGCACTGGTAGAATATCCTAGAGAGATAGTGTTGGTTGGCAAGTCTGAATCGAAGGATAAAAGTGCGCTATTGATAGCGGCGCGTTGCCTATTCATGTGATGCGCAAAATTAAGAAAGATATCGTCGATATCTTCTTTTTTTGTCGGAAAAACTTTTAATTCAATGCTTTTGCATTTAGAGAGATCTCCTTTATGGTCCTTGAGCATTTTTTTGAGGTCGAATGGAAGAAGTCCAACGTAATATATAGTATGGTGCTCATCTTCCTCATCGAAATACACGACAAAAAAGATGGTTCCTCCAACATAAAGATAGTTTCTTAAATCAGAATATTGGATAGAATACTTTATACTTTTTTTCTTTAGATTTGGTTTAATATGACCTTTGACCTGAACAGGTACTTTTAAAATCAAGTCAGCTTTTGCATGAACGTGGCCGGACTTTTTATAAACTTCTACATCTCCATCCCATGAGGGCTCTTTATCATTGGAATTGATGTGAGAAACCAAATGGTCGGCTTTGCTTATGGCGAGTTCAACATGATTTGTGGCAATCTTTTCAGAATCCATATTAGACCTCCAGATAAGGTGATTGCAGAAATATGTATGAGAGTGCAGTTTCTTGTTTGTACTGATTATACACCCAAAATCAGAAAAATTAACAAAACATCTGAAAAAATCTTGAAATTGTGATAGTCTTGACAAAAACTGAATTTATGGAAGATAATGGAATAGGTCTGCTATCGGTAGCGAGTTGAGCAGAAATAAAATAAAAGGGGCATCTACAACACCGTGGTGCTGTCCGATGTCCCTTGCGACTGATTTTATCGTTGTCCGCCAACCTCAGGCCCCTACGTCCTGCATCTCTTTCGGGTTTTATCGTTGCCCGCCAACCTCAGGCCCTTACGTCCTGCATCTGATCGGATTTTAGGTGTCAGCCACACCAGCGGAATGACGTCCGCTTTCCTATCTATATTATATTCGATTTTCGTTCAAATAGCAATGGACTTTGCAAAGATGATTCTTTAATTTTTTGCAAACGGCTGCTGAATCCTCAATCTTCCATTCTGCCGTGGTCACAGCCGAGGGAAAGATAATGCTCCATCCCTCCACCCAGCACAAGCTGTGCATACTCCAATGGCTTGTTCCACAGCAGCCAGTCCAGCTCTGCCCGCTGTGCCGGGGTGTTGCCGTACTCGTCCTCGACGGCGATGCAGTCGATGGCAAGAGTGGTGCCATCTTTGAACCGGGTTTCCACCCGGTTGGTGTCCATATTGTAGCGGCAGGAAAGTAGTTTGTTCATAGTGAACCTCATTTCTATATCAAACGGTGTCTGTTCGGATGTCCTAAACCCTGCCATAAAACCGGTGGTTGATTTGTCCATTGGGCTTTGTTTTGCCCGTCTGCACATTTTTGCACACTTTTTGCACACCTGAATAGCTGGATAACAGTTGCAAAGCATTACACTGTATGCAAATAATGCGGTGTGTGCAAAGATGCATTTTGCGATGATACGATAAAAATAACGCTTCTTCGAACTTTTGAAATTTGACGAATGATGCACATTGGATTCTTTTAATCAGATGGCCAGGGATTCGAGTTCCCTCGAGCGCACCAAAGAAAAAGCCATGATTCATCGTTCAAAAGACGGTTTGAATCGTGGCTTTCTTTTTGTTATATCCGCCCGGCGGGGCTTGAAAAGTGCGACAGAAATGCGACAGCTTCAAAGGGGCTTTGTGCGCATGCCGGAGCACCTGCCGGAGGATTTAATTAAAAATGAATGACGTGGGGGCATCTGGCGGGCTGAGGGGACTCTAAACTGTTCTGAACCCTTATCCCACTATGGCCAGCGTGAAAAACGCCGCCGCACGGTTCAACGTGACACCCGAATACGTCCGCAAGCTCTGTCGAACGGGCAAGATCTGCTACACGGCGATCTCAAGCCGAAAGTGGTTGATCAACATGGACACGCTGGCCCAGTTCTTCGCACAGGGAGAGCCGGTCAGAGAGGATTCGCAGCAGGTCACGAACGGCCTCGTGCTGGACTCAGACATGCTGCTGGATGACCTGATCGACCGCTGGTTTGAGGAATACGCCAACAAGCAGCTGAAGGCCAAGACGCTCTACGATTATAGAAGGATGCGAGGCCGGATCAGTGCCAGACTCGGGCATCTCAAGGTGTCCAAGATCAAACCGGTGCACGTGATGGCGTTCTACAACAATCTGGAAGAAAAGGGTGTTCGCCGGGACAGCACCTACACCGCCACGAAAGCCCTTCTGAAGCTGCTCCCACGTGGAACCCGGGGTGAACTGGCGAAACAGGCCGGGATCGGTCAGGACACCATGCGGATGGTCTATGCAGGTAAGAACGTCAGCCGAAAGATGGCGGAAAAGGTGTCCGCTGCAGTGGGACTGGCCTTCTCAAAGGCGTTTGTGGAGCATACCAAAAAGGACGGGAAGCTGAACAACAACAGCGTCATTCGATACCAGGCCATGCTCTCCAGCATCTTTAAGAAAGGTGTCCAGTGGGGATTGATCAACGAGAACCTGTGCTCCCGTGCAGAACATCCCAAAGTCGAGGAAATCGACATTCGGGTACTGACGGAGGAAGAGATTCCAACGCTGCTGGATGCTCTCTCGGATGCACCGCCGCAGTACAGTGTGATCACTCAGCTGGCCTTGCTGCTTGGTGCCCGGCGGGGTGAGATCTGTGCCCTGCGCTGGTCTGACATTGACTTTGAGAAGGGGACGCTCTCCATCAAGCGAACAGTCCAGTCCATCCCCGGGATAGGCCTTGTGTTCAACGCACCGAAAACCAGACGAGGCAAGAGATGCCTGCGCATTGGAGCGGATTGCGTGGAACTGCTGCAGGAGTACCAGCGATACCAGAAAGCGGAGAGGTTTCGGATCGGTTCAGCGTGGGTGCGCAAGGTCACACTGGAAAATGGCAAAGTGGTGGATAATGATATGCTATTCACGAAATGGAATGGAGAGCCGATGGACCCGGATATCATCTCGTCCTGGTTCCCGAAGTTTCTGGAAGCACACGATCTTCCGGACGTGAATTTCCACAGCCTCCGACATTCGAATGCCAGCATCCTGATTGCGGCACATGTACCGATCACAACGGTCTCCGGGCGGCTTGGACATGCACAGACCTCAACCACGCTGAACTACTATGCATCGGCCCTCCAACTCGGCACACATCTTCTCCACAAGGAAGGGGTCGTCCGTGCAATCGGCAGGCTTGTCCTTGGTGGTCAGGATATGAGCAACCTTGTGGAGCGTTTCGGTTTCACTGCAAAAGGCCCCACACACCGGCACTGGTCGGCATGCAGGGCATATTTGCGATTTGAGGGGAAATTACCGGGCGATCATTGCGTTACAGGTGCCAGCTCATACACACGGTCGAACTGCGCACGGCGCGCTGCCGACAGGTGGTGACTGATGAGGATCAGTGTCAGGTCGGGATTGGTAAGCAGGCTCTTTTCCACAAGGTCGGCGTTTTTCTGATCCAGTGCACTGGTGCCCTCGTCCACCAGCAGGATGGAGCGATTGTGAATTAGGGCACGGGCAATGGCGACACGCTGCTTCTGACCGCCGGAAAGATTACTGCCATCCTCACCTACAACGGTGTCAAGGCCATCTGGCATGGCGGCCAAATCTGCGGCAAGGGCACTGCCCTGAATGGCCGCATGCAGCTGCTCTTCCGAGAAATCTTCACCCAGTGTGATATTCTCCCGAATCGTAGTATTGAACAGGAACACATTCTGCTCAATGTAACTCATCTGTTGCTGGAGCTGAGCGGGTGTAACGGTGTGAATGTCCACATCGTCAAACGAAATCGTACCGATGTAGTCCGGCAGCCAGCCCAAAAGCAGCTTGAGCAGAGTGGATTTTCCACAGCCGGAGGGTCCTGTCAGGGCATACTTTTTGCCCTTTTCAAAGCGAAAGGAGGCATCTTTCAGGATGGGCTTTTTCTCATCATAGCAGAAAGAAACTCTATCTACCGTAATGGAGGCTTTCAGCGGTGACATAGGGGCAATCTCTTCCGATTTGGAATCAGTATCGACCGTTGACAGCTTGCAAAAGTAGGGCTTGCTGGCTGAGAGGGAGAGACGCAAACCGGCCAAACTGTTAAAGCCGTTTGCCACGCCTCCGATCAGATTGACACCACCGGCAAGTGTGCCTGTGGTGACAAGTCCCATGCTGGTCAGCGCAGCAATCAGCACAAGCGAGCCGAGCTGAAGTGCGACGTTGATAAAGCCAATCAACGCCTCCATGCGAGATTTGCCATAGCTCAGTTGGCAACTGGGCTTTTCAATGTCATCGCTGATCCTATTTCCCTGCTGGAGAAAGAGATTTCCTCTGCCAAAAAACTGGAGTACGTCAAAGCCTGTCAGAAGGTCCTTCAAATGGTTGATGGCGGCAGTCTGCTGCACACCGCAGTTTTGTCCCAATAGTTCCAACTTTTTCTGGAACAGTTTTGGGGAAAGCCAAAGGACAACTGCTGTGATCACAGAAAAAACAACCAGCGACCAATGCAAAAAGGCGAGCCCCAAAACGCTGAACACGATCTGCGCAATTTTGCCTACACAGCCGAAGAAGGGAATCCAAGCAAGCTGTTCTAATTGCTTCACATCATTGGTCAACCGGGCGAGATATTCGCCGGTGTCGAACTGATGAAAATCGGTATGGCTCTTGCGCAGGAAGGAGTGATACAACTCATCTCGTACTGTATTGTTCAAAGCGCGAATAGTTTTGGCCTGACAATGTTCCTGTAAAGCAGTAAAAAGAAGATAGCTCCCCCAACAGGCCAGATCGGCTGCCGTCCAAAAGATAGTACTTCGCAGATCCAGCAATACAACGGCATCAAAAACCTTCATCAAGGCAAGTTGAATCAGAGCCTGAGCACCATAGGCGATGATGGCAAACAAGCCGGTGAGGGTACTGAGCCTCCATTGCTTTTTCAGATAGTGTATCATTGTTTCCTCCATGTGTATATCAAAGAGCTTAGAATGCATTTAATCTGCTGTTCCGGTATTTTATCACAAAAAGTTTCGATTGACCATATCGTCTGGTGTAATAAAAAATTACATGGGACGACAGGTT
>OHAH01001700.1_pt1 | contig 13181 bp, 12 predicted proteins | sample 1577071 | NCBI WGS metagenome assembly OHAH01 (sample SAMEA3541520, study PRJEB24748) | human gut metagenome | biome: human gut; feature: human-associated habitat; material: faeces | place: China | collected 2012 | reverse complement strand
GCGTGCATTCTTCAATGCCTCGAAGAGCTGGCGTTGGTTCGGGTAGTTGTTGACCGCTGCCAGGGTCTTCGCTCCGACGATGCCGTCTGCCTTCACTCCCAGGAGCTGCTGCGGTTTGATGATTCCCCATTTTCCGCTGTTCCAGACCCAATCGACAAGGCTCTCTGCTACCTTCTGGTCTTTGATTTTGTCTGCCTTCCAGGTGTCCCAGAAGTTGCGCTTGAGCACCTTTTTGAAGTCCTCTTCATCGATGAGCTTCACGTCCTTTTCGTCTATCTTTCCGTCTCCGTTCTTATCGTACCCTACGGTACGCCAGGTGGCGATGGTGATTCCGTACTTGGTGGCTCCACCTCTGTCGTGCTTATTGTTCGTGTACTTTGCACCTCCTTCCCATTTAATGACGAAAGGTGCGAATTTATCTACTTCTGCCATTGCTTATTCCTCCGTTTTGGATTGTTTGTTACCTTGGGAGGTTGGCTCGTTCCTCTCCCCGAATGCTTTTGTTATGCCTGCTGTTGCGAAAAGTGAGCCAATCGCACCGATTACTGCAGCAATGCCCATGAGGTCGGTGTGGATGGTGTTCGTGGTGAGCATCTCGTAAAGCAGGACGAATCCTATTGTCAACAGCAGGAGGCATCCGATGATGGTCACGCTTACCAAAAAGAATGCCTTGCTGGATGCTCCGCTGTTGGTTTGGATGAGTTTCATTAAATATGTTGTAAGTCTCATACGTCTTCTTCGTCTGTTCTGTCTTTGTAGTTCTCCTCTTCCTGTTCCCTCTTGCGTGGTGGGCTTCTCCGCTCGCATCCGTTGCGGATGCATCTGTTCCAGCTTGCCTCCTGGAGTTGCAGACGGAGCTCCATGTTTTCGTCCTTCAGCTTATCCTCGCTTGTTCGGTGCTGGTTTAGGACATCGTAGAGGCTGTCTATCTTCTCATCCTTGGCTTTCAGCTCGCTGTCCTTGCGCTCGCAGAGGTCTTTCCATCCGCTTGCGTATTGAGCCGTCGCTTTTGCTTCCTCCTGCGATGCCTTTGCTGCCTCCGTTCGCTTCTTGCTGTCGTAGAACATGAAGCAGCCCAAAATGGTAACGAGGGCGGTCGCTATTGCCTGTAGAATTTCTGCGCTCATGCCTGCTCCTCCTTCTGCTCTCTGCCCTTTGTGATGGCTGCTTGGATGCCGTCCATCACCGCTGGGGTGCAAAGCTCGGAGCATCTGCTGATGAGCTCGGCTTCCTTATCGCTGTACTCCTCCTCCCCATTGGAGTTGTAAATCTTCATGGCTAGGGCGTGGCAGGCGATGCCCTGTCCCTGGGTGTAGATTGCGTCTGCGAATCCTTCCTTGATGTCGATGACCGATGCTTTGGTCTTTGCGAGGTTTGTGAAAACCTCTACTCTTTCAAAATTAATTTTCATCGTTCTGTTCTCCTTTATAATTTTATGTGTTGCTATCGTACATTTCTTTGACCAATGTATTGTCTTTTCTCAATGAAGCCGCATAACTTCCATTCATGTATCCTAAGGATATTATTGATAAACCTGTATCGAAGTAATTATTCCACACAAAACCTCCGCTAATATAGTTATACTTCTTCGTCTGATCCCATGGAACGTATGGGTATTCGGATGTGTTCATTCCGCTTACTTTGTCGGTTCTTCCGTGTATCATTGTTCCTTCAAAGTTTTTTGATACGGAATTGACAATGCAAATCTGCATGTCGATTTGAAATTCGGTACCTTTTGAAATTCCTAAAAAACTGCAAATCCATGATAATGAAGGTAGCCCAATTGTTGCGCTGTTGTTCTTTATGTAAACATATATACTCAATGCTTTTGTTGGTTCCAATATAAAACATGTATTTGCTTTGTCAGCGTCTCTTGTCTCGAATCCGTACCCAACAATTGAGCCATTTAGAATTCCGCTTCCTGTTCCAGCAAAGGCGAAGTTGAATCTTCCGTTCTTGGCTGAGAGGATCATTGCGTAATTGCTACCTAATCCCCATTGGTTTGTTTTGTCCTCGTTCTCAAATCTTGCGACGGCTCTGAGTCCTGTCGATGCTGGCAGTACGTTTCCACCTATTCCTGCAAAACAATTTTTATTGTCGTTGCGAAAAATAATAGTAGCATCGTTCGTCCATGGCGTGTTAGTGAGTGAGGTTCCACTTATGGTGAATCCTGCAATCTTTCCATTTGTTGCGTTTATCGTACCTGTGATGCTGGCTTCGCTTGCTTCGAGTTGTCCTCCGTACTTGACCTTGAACTTTGCGTCTGCTGCAGTAATCGCTCCAATCCACAAAGGGTAGCCGTTTGTCTCATCCTCGACACCTCCGAAGCAGCCTTGAACCTTGTCTTTGCTGTTGGTGATGAGGATTCGGTTTGTCTGCGAAAAGCGAAGGACGGCATTCTTCGCCACGATGAGTGGCGTGTAGATTGGTCTCATATGGTTCAGCTTAAGCCATTTTGCGCTGTTGTCGCTCGGTGCGTTCGCTGCAGTTGACGTATGTGTCACCCTGCATTGGTAAAGCTCGAATTTACCTGTCGTGTTGTCGGTGACGGTCACCACGTCAAGGTATCGGATGCCTTCTGTCAGGTTCTCGTCGTTGTGGAATTCGACACCTGCAGACCATTCACTAGTTCTCTCAATGAGTCCTGGTATTCCTGGCTCCCCTGGCTCCCCTGGCTTCCCTGGGTCTCCGTCCTTGCCGTCTGAAGAAGCCCACCTACAGGTGAATGCTGCCTTGAATGTTCGTTTTTTCTGCATGGTGGAGTCTCCGTTTTTAGAATGTACTCAATGAATTAATGATTGCTTTTGCACAATTTGCGCAAATCTTTCTGTATTCTGCGAAATCCTTGTAACGTACAATGTCTGCCTGCTCCTCTGCTGTCAGCTCCTCGCCATCTACCTTCTTCATCAGCGCATCGATGGTGTTGAATGCCAGGGCATGCTCCTCCTTCTGTGGGAACGCTGCCTCTACGAGCTGGCTCTTGATGTGGGCGTAGTCCATGATGCCATCGGTCTGAATTACAAAACCGCTGAAGCCTTCGATGGTTGTCTGTTCATCCTTCGCCTTGCTGCTCTTGGATGATGTGCTGGTGCTTGTCTCGCTGTTGGTGGTTGTCTGTACCTGTGAGTCCTTCTGGAAGTCCATGTATGCGATGCGAGTCTGCTTGTCATAAATCGCTGGCTGCTCTGTCATGAACACTCTTCTGATGTTACCGTACTTCTGTTTCATTGCTTTGTCTCCTCTTTTTTATTATTGAACTTGGTGAGATCTACGACCTCGTTTGTGTCTGTGTATATCAGCTTGCCTTCGTCAGTCTTGGCGACAGGTCTCCTGTCAATCTCTAGAATCTTAACCTGGCTGAACTCGAAGTGCGAGCCTCCTTTGTCGATGACCACTGCCTTGAATCTTGTAACTCGTGCCTGCTCGAACGCATCGATGAGCTGCTTCATGCTCGGGCTGTTTACGATGAGTTTGTTCTTGCCTCCGTAGAATTCAATCTCTAATGCGTATCGTCCCTTGCCGTATGATGTCTCAACGTCTCGCACCCAATCGACGATCTCTATCTCCTTGTTAAGGATGACGGCTGTTGTAATCTTCGGTGCGTCGATGATTCGCTTTCCGTTCTTGTCTTTTTTCTCTGGCATCTTGATGCCTAAGTCTGATAAATTTATTCCTGTTTCCATTTTAAATAATCTTTTGCAATGTCGGTTTCCCCATTTTATCATTCCCCATGCTGCTGCATCGATTTCGTGGAGCCTGCGCTTGTTGGTGACCTTGGCTCTTCGTTTGAGCCAGCGCACCTTGTCGCTCTTCCTCCAGAACATGTCGCCTCCTTCGTAGTAAACGAAACCGAGGAAGTCCAAGCCTTCGCTAATCGGACGTATCTTCGGTTCATGCGCCTCGAAGCCCAGCTCCTTCAAAAAGGCTGTTGCCATTTTCATCTTTCGCTTGACCTCGCCCTTTGTCTTGCCGAATATGACGAAATCGTCAAGGTATCGGATGTAAAGGTGTGCCTTGGCTACTTCCTTTAGAAACCTGTCGAATCTCGTGAGGGCGAGGTTTCCGCTGTCCTGGCTTGGTCGAATGCCTAGCGGTATTCCTTTCTCGTCATCGGTGAATCTCTCGAACGGCTCCATGTATGCGTCGATGAACTCTTTATCCTTGAAGATGTGCTCCAGGTTCTGTCTCAGCAATGCATGTAAAATGTTAGCGTAATAATGGCAAATGTCGCCCTGGGCGAACCATCTGCATTCTTCGCTGTTCTCTCTTAGCCATCTCTTGACTTGAAGCGCAGCTGCTATCTGTCCGTAGCCGATTCTTGACGCATAAGTGTGTGAAATCAACGTGCGCTCTATTCTGTCGTGGCTTACTAAGACGAGGCTCTGATGCCATTCGTGGTTCGGGTGGAAGTGCAGCTTACTGATGTCTCGCTCCTTCTTTCCGTTCTTCAGCTTCATGTGGTCGTATTCGTCCGTCTTGATCTTTCGGTCGATGATGAGCTGTTGAACTTCTACAAGGTCTTTCAACCATTGCTTCTTGTGCTTCTTCACTCCGTAGTTCTTCTTGCGCCTTGTCGAGACCCTGTCCGCTTCCTTCAAGGTGTCCCATTGCCAGGTGCAATCATACATGTATCCTTGTCTTTTTGGCATTTTCTTTTTATCGTTTATCAAGTCTTGCTCGTTCTTTGTTCTCGTTGGGCTTGCTTCACTCTGTGCAGAGCTTTCAACTTCCGACCCTTTTGGTCGGATTTACTAACACCACGGGCAGGTCGCTTGACGTTGCCTGCGCAAGTTCGATTTGTTTCGGCTGAACACTGGCTATACTTATGCACCAGCTGCCGAGGCTCGGGAAAGGCGGACATTTTCCCATGACGCAGTACCGATGTCCTTATGGTTGTCGTTTATTGTTACGTAAACGTTGAAGTAATTCGAGCCGAGATGTTCGCATTCGCATTCGACCAGGCGTTGTTCGAGTTCGCATAAGCGAGACCGCAATTCGCACCGTTGTTCGAGTTGCCGCCACCAATCCACAGCTGTCCTTCCCTTTTGCCTACCTCGCCACGAGCTGGGCGAGGGGTTTTGTCTATATTTTTTCTTGGCTAAATTTGAAGGGTGGGGGGAATCCCCCACGCCCCCTTTTTAAAATGTCTTTCTCGCTGAGTTTCCTGCTCCTTTTTAAGATGCCAGGAGTCTCTTCAGCTCGGCAGAGGTGACCTCTTTAAGGTCGCCATGGTAATCAAGCCGAGCCGAGATGTACACATTCGCATTCGACCAGGCGTTGGCCGAGTGCGCAAAAGCGAGACCGCAACCCGCACCGTCGCCCGAGGAGCCGCCACCAAGCCACAGCTGTCCTTCTGCGTTGTACCAATAGTTATCTCCGTAGCTCACGCCTGTATGCTCCTTAAGCGGTACGTAGCTCATGTGCTGCGCTCCCTTCGTGGTGATGAGGTTGATATCTACGTTCTGGAGTCCGTCGGTTGTTGCTCGGGTCAGCTTGTTGTACTTGATAGCCTTGAAGGTGTCCGTCGTCGGTTTACCTGTAGGCATGAAGTTGTCGTCCCATTGATAAACGTCGCTTCCTACCGAGCAGAGGTGTCCGTCCATTTCCCAATATTGACCGTATGGGTCACCCCATACGCCAACATTTACGCTGTGGCATGTGAAGTTGTCTGCGTCCTTGACAGCGACCTTTCCGTCGCTGTAGCCCAATGCCAGGCATGCGCCTGTCTTGATGTTCTTCTGTCTTGCGAATCCGTCCGATAATGTTGAAGTTGCGCTCTTCTCTGTTCCGTCAAGACCGCATCCGAATATCTTTGTACCATCGGATGCTGTGAGGTTCTGAATGTCTCGGTACCCGTATTTCGCCATGATGTACTGCAGAAGCAGGTTTCTGAACGGCTCGCCTGCTAGTCCATGGTTCTTGCTTCGTGCCTGGGCGTAGTTGAAGAACTGATTAATGTTGCTGCCTCCGCTCGGAACCACAAACGGAATGCTTCGCATCTGTCCGTTCTGAATGGTGCACTTGAACATGCCGGCAGGGACGTTCTTGGTAAACCAGCCACCTGGCAGCGGTGTGAGCGATATGTGGTGTCGGATGTGCTTAACTCCTCCGATTGTCACCTCCTGGAGGTAGTTCCAATAACCGCCATCGAGCATACCGAACCAATCGGCATTCTTGTATGCTGCTACCACGGCTCCGTCCTTCACGACCTGGTCTCCGTCTGCTGTGAAGCGGTGGTCGTTCGGGTTCAGACGGGTGAAGTGTCCGTCTGCTGTCATGAGGATTGCCGTAATCTTCGACAGCCAAATCTGGCGCATGAGGCTGTTGCCTCCTGTCTCGCAGTATGCGGATCCCCTGCTTGATGCTGTGTTCTCTTCAATCCAGAATGCGTTCTCGTCTAAGAACTGCTGCTGGTTCTCTTCCATCATTGTTCGCAGGTTGTCGAGCGTGATTCTCTTCGGTGTTCCTCCTGCGATTACAAACACGTAGTCGTTTCCGTTCAAAGCGGTTGTGGTACCGAATTCTGTTATTTTCTGAAATTGTACATCTGTCATATCTTTTCTCCTTTTTTATTTTATGCGATTTCTGCAGTCACTTCGTAGGCTACATCTGAATAATAATTCTTGTTCTGGTTGCTTGCATCTGGTACGCATTTCGCCATTTCTGCGGTCAGCATTACGTTCGCACCCGATCCTGTGTAGGTCTTTACGTTGAGCGCATTGTACACTTCCCATACCCATGTTATGGTTCCTGTGTATTGCACTCCATTCTGCTTAAGCGAAAGGACAAACTTTGCGTTACTTGTCTTTGATATAGCGTCTGGGTTCGCTCCGTAAGGGTTTGATTCGATGATCCATTCGTCTGAATCGTCCGTTACTCGTTGCGCATCGACGGCTTTGGCGACCCAGGTATCGCCTTCCTTGTGCAGGAGCTTGACGCTGAATACGGAGCTGCCATCTACGTCGCTTCTCGTTACGGTGATGGTCTTTCCGTTCTGTCCGCTCATAAGGACGAAATCTTTGTACCACTCCAGCTTCCAATTCTTTGAGAATTCATCATCACTGATTGGCTTCGTTCCGTACAGGTATGTAGCTGTCAGCGTAGTGCTCTTGTCCGTTGCATTCAGCGTGCTTCGGCTTGTCGTGATGTTGATGGTGTAGCTGTCTGCTCCTGCCTGCTGAATCAGCACGTCCTCCGTTCCTGCGATGGAGTTTCGTACGTTGTTGGATATGTAGCTGATTTCGTAGCCGATGATTTGGTTCGAGATGATGGTGGTGCTTGCTGCGTTGTCAATCAGTCGTAGGTAGCAGTAGCCGTCCACCTCCTTCTTGGCAAACTTGCCATCTGTTGACAGGTTCCAGCCTGTGTAGTTGCCTGCGCTTGCTGCGCTTGTGTTGAATGTCAGCTCCGTGCCTCGGTACGTCCATTTGATGCCTGTAATCGTTACAGGGTTGCCGATTGCACTCTTGATGCCCACCTTCAAGGCTGGCTGGTTGTAGATGTCGGTCTTCCAATCGACGGACAATGTTCCGTTTGTCGGGTCGATTGCCTGGAAGAGCGAGCCTCCGCTTTCCGCTCCTGCCTTGTCAAACTTCACGATGGATTTGCTGACGTAGATCTGGTCGCCTGTTCTGATGAAGCGCACCGTGAACGCTCCTTTAATCTTGTTTCCCATTTGTTATTCGTCCCATTTATTAAGTTCATTCTTGAATTCCTGCAGTTCCTGTAGTTTACCTCCTAGCTCTGCTGCTGCAGCCTCGGGGTTCTCGTGCACTTTCAGCAATTCGTTCTCGTTCACTGCCATCTTCGAACCTGTGTTGTTCGTTCGATGAAGTTTGGCTTTCAGCCCTTTTGCTTCTGCCTTGCTTGTCTCTATAATTGCGTATCTCATAAGCTAAAAAATTAAAACCTTACCTTTTTCGTCCGTGAGGACGATGTTTGCGTTCTCTCTTGTTAGAATCGCTGCTGGATCTCGTTCCTCGATGTCTATCGATACATCAAACCAGCAAAGGTTCTTCTCGTAGCCGATGCCCAATGAATCAACGCTGCATTCCATCTTCTCGCCTGTCTGTCTGTAGATTTTCTCTGCGAACTGATACTCTTTGCTGGTGGCGTTATAAACTCTCGCCTGCGTCCACCATTGAATGTTGTAGTACAGCTCTGGGTATTGGATGAGCTGGCTTCCTGCTGCAAAGATTCCGTGGTTGTTGTAGCGTTGCTGTCCTGGCACAACATCGTTGCCTCTAGCCACGTCGTGTTGCGTGAGCATGCTCATGTCTCGAATGAGAGTGATGCCTGTGCTGGTCTTTACGTTGCCATTTGCATCGACAAACTGAACTTCGAACTCCTTCTCCCATGTGAATCGCATATCGAATCCGATTGTCGGAAATGCTATAGATTTGATTTCTGGGTGCTGGAGCGTTCCTGCTGCAAGTGCTGCCGCCTTTCCTCGCTCCACGAGGCGCATCGTGATTCCTGCTGGCAGCTTCGTCAACGTAGCGTCTCCCTGGGTGAGCGTAATGGTTACGGTTCGCTCGTAGCTTTTTCCGTTCACGAACTTGGCTCGTTGCCCTGCTGTCTCGATGCCTTCCGCTACCAGGTATTCGTAAAGGAGAAGTTCATCCTTCAGTGGGTCGTAGATGAGCTGTTCGCAATCTACGCAGCATGCCAGCTTGTTTCCTCCCTTGTCTGTCGTGGTGAGTGCCATTCCGCTTCCGTTCACCGAATTGTTCGTTCCTGTTCGGAAATCGTAGAACATGCCTGTGTACGAAAGTGTCGCCACCTCTCCAGGTATAATATTGCGCATCACCTTCAAACTTCCGTTGTCGTCCGTGTCGTCCTTGATGATCTCGTAGTCTGTTCCCTCTTTCCATACCTTGGCGATTGGTGTGGAATTCACAAACCATGCATGCTGATCGCTTGCAAGGTTTCTGTTGTTGATTCCAGACGTGAAGATTCCGTCGGGGTCATTGACCGTCGTCTGCGGTCTTATGATTGTCGGTGTAATCGAGCGGTCTGGTTCGTATTGCCCCAGCGTAGTGTTGGCTGCCTGTGCCGTCGGTGCGTCTGGCGTGATGCAGACCAGCTCGCAGGTTATCGCCAATGGCGAAAAGTCGAGCCTTGTGTGCTTGCGCTCAGATTGGAATATCCTCTTTTGGTTTGCCATTCTGTTTCTCCTTTTAAAATTAATATTCTAATGGCTCCGTTATCGGAGTGTCTTTTCCGTCGTCTGCTATAACGTAGAATAGGGTGCTGATTCCGCTGTGGTTCGGGTTGATGTGCAAATCCGAAAACGAAATCTTAAACGATGAGCCGCAGTTTAGGTGCTCGGGCTTGGCGTTCCAGACGGCATCCGATGCCGTGTCTCCTGTATCTCGTTCCACCTTGAAGCTGTATTCGGACGTGTGGTCTTGCATGTAGCCGTCCAGGATCTGAATCGTTACGGTCTCCGTTTCGTCTGCTGCCATGTGTCCGTCCAGGCTCTGGTCTATGTACATCTTCCTTCCCATGTCCTCGAACTGCTTTATCGTACCGCTCATGTAGATGTTGTTAAGGTAAGCGGAGTAGCCCTTCATATTGAAGCCGAAAATGTTCAGATTCGTCAAGTCTCCGAATTGGGCGGCTATCATGTCCTTGCTGAATTCCCAATTGTTCACGTCCGTCAGGTACCGCTCGTATGTCAGCGTGCTGTAGCGGCTCTTCTGTCTCGTGGTGTCGCTGAAGTTGCCGTATGCCACAAAGTGCATCGCCTCGTGTGGGTGGTGCTGCGTCTTCCAGGTATCGCTTGTCGGACGCAATGCGTAGCGCACCCTGCTGTTGTGGGTGGTGTCTATGATTTCCGTGATTCGGAAGTATGCGGTATAGAATCCTGCAAACTTGAAGTTGCCGATGCCATCGTCGTAGTCGTCGCTCTCGTTGTCCTCGATGTTCATCCCCTCATGCCAGATGCCCTGGCATATGTCATCAACGGCAATCTTTCCTATCTCTCCGTCCTGGAGGTGGAGGACGATGGTTCCTGTTGCCAGCTGGTTGCCGTCGCTGTCGGTGTCTGGTATCACTTCCTTGATGATGCCTCCTCCTGGAGCTCTCCATCGGTTGCCTATCTGGATTGTCACTCGGTTGCATCTGTATTCGGGGGTCTCCAGGAATTCACGGATTGTGAGGCTGTGAAGTTCTGCCCTTCCCATCTGGTCGATGTGACCTCCCTTGCCGAATTGTCCGCTCACGAATTCTCCGATCGTCATGCCCTTGTATAGGGTGATGAGCTGCTGGGCGGTGTCCTCGAAGACCTTGCTCAGCTTGGTGTCCATCCGCTTTTCCAGGAATTGCATCTTATTCTGCAGCTCCGTGATGAGCTTGTCGTATGCAGGCAGGTTGCCCTGGGCGGTGGTGTTCTGCAGCTGGTTGTTGTAGTACACGATTTCGTCCACGGTGCTTGCAAGTGTATCGCTCCTGCTTGAATGCTTGCTCTCGCCTATGGTGTATTCGCCCTGCGTCAAGTCTTCAAGGTCTAGCTCCCATCCGATGATTCGGCTTTCCCTTGCGTGGTCTTCTGCATCGAAGTACTCGGGTGCTACGAGCTTCACCTTGCTGCCGTATGTCAGTTCGATTCCCTTCTGTCCGAAAAGGACGGGATTCTTGGTTCCTGTGTAGGTACCGCTGTCCATCTTCATCTTCTTCATGTCCTTCTCGGCTTCTGCCTTCAGCTCCATTTCCGCTGCCTCCACCAATTCGTCATCAATGAAGGTAATGTCCATGTTGTACATGTATAGCGTGTCTCCTACGGCTGGCTTCATCGTCTCGTTCGGCAGCTCTAGGGTATAGGTGTTGTTCCTGGTAATCTCGAAGAGCTGCTTGTCGTCGGTGTCTGCATCTGGGTTGAAGTGTACCTCGAAGTCCATGCCGTTCAGCTTACCGCTCTCGAAATGGATGCTCAGCGGTTTGTTCTCTTCCTGCGTCTCGTAGATGCTATCGAATACGAATGGTGAGCCGTCCTGGAGCTTCGCCTTGAATCGGTATGCTGTCCAATAGGTCACGTTGCCTGTGTCCGTGTCGGTGGTCTTGGCTGCTATCTCCGTGACCTCTGTAATGGTAAGCAGTGCCCTTGGGTAGATGTCCTCGTATGTCTTTACGATGTCCGTGATGTCGTCTGGATCCAGGTTCACGTCGCTGTCGATGTATGGGGTTCCGATTGGCAGCTGGAGGATGGTGTCGCTGACGCCTTGTATCGCTACCTCGCTCTGTCCGTCTATCGGCTCCGTGTAGAGCTTGCTGATGTATGCCATGGCAAGATGGGAGAGGGTGACCTGCTGGCTGCTTCCTGCCAGCTGCTTGGTCTTGTCTGCCAATGCGTAGCAGTCCCTGCCGTCGTTCACGCTGTCTGTTCCGTCGGAGGCTATGCCGATGAACTCGATACCTGTCTCCGTCTTGTCTGCCAGCGTCACCCTGGTGTTTGGGGTGATTGCTTTCTTCTGAAGCTGCAAGTCCTTGAAACTGAAAATAGGGTAGCTGTCTCGATCCACCTTCACCATCGTAGTCTTGCTGTCCTCTGTCTGTCCACCTGTTTCGTCTCCGATGATGAACTGAACGCCTGTTCCGTTCTGAAAGCCGATTGCATCGACCATGCTGCCCACCTCAATCTCGAAGACTGGGTTATTCCAGGACACCGTCTGTCCTGCTGCTGGGTTGGTGTATGAACCGCTTACGACCTTGAATGTGAACGTCTGCCCTTCGTACTTGCTGTAGCTGATTATTTTGATGCGTCTCTTCTCGCTGAAGAAGTTCTTCGGCTTGTTGGTGGTGAATCTTACCTTTGTGCCGTAGAGGGTATGGAATCCGTCTATCGTGAATGGGTTCTTCAGCTTACGCCTGTAGTTCTGGTTGAGGTTGCGGCTTGATCCGAATGCGTAGAGGCGAGTACCATGCTCCTCGCTGTCCTCGCTTCTGCTCAGTCCGTTCAACTCCTTGCCCTGCTCCAGCGTTATTGTCTGCTCTCCCTGCTCGCATCTGCCGAAATGGATTGTATTCTCGGTTATCCACCATTCTGTGTCGAACGCTTCGGCTATCTTGTCGAGTGCCGATAGCAGGGTGGTGCTGTCGTATGCTATCAGCTTAGCCTCGTTCCTCTTCTCTACGTCATCGTGGATATAAACGAGGTATTCCTTCCCTGCGTAGGTGTAGCCGATGTTGGCTAGGTTGTCCGTCAGAATGCCTGCGTGCGCCTGTAAGGTGTCCGTAAGGCTCCATTTGGCTTCCATTCCGTTCACGCTTCCTCTTCTGAAGAAGATGATGCGGTTCTTGAACTTATACCATGGGCGGTCTAGACGCAGCTCGTATTCGTAGCCGATGTCCTTGCTTGCCTTGGTTGGTGTAGGCAAGTCCACGACCTCAAATCGTCCGAGGCTTTCTATGTTGGTGTAGAATCCCTTCTTCAATGCCAGGACGGATTCGCTGGAGAAGTTCACGGTGATGTACTCCTCCTCCTGCTTCTTCCATGTATAGGTGCTTCCGCTGCCTACAGGGATGGTGTATGCCTTTGCTTGCGCCCTGTTATAAAGTTGTATCTTCATAATTGTCCGAATCCTTGGTTCCCCTGTTTGCTGGGTTCGGCTCGTTCAGCGTGAGGCTGAATGTCGCCATTCCCTTGAAATATGATTTGAATTGCTTGCAGCTCTTGTAATCGCACCTGTACACCACGTCCTTCTCGTACTTGGTTCTGATGTTGATGCGTCGCTTCTTCAATTCCTTCTTGAATGCGATGAGCTTCTTGAACATGTCGTCCCTGCTGGTTGCGTAAAGCTGGACGAATAGGGTGATGTCCCGTTCGTCCACCTTTGGCTTCGCCTCCTTGCGTATCTGCTTTCCGTCCTCCGTGGAGGATTTGTTGCTGACCGCATCCTTCAGCGGCTCTGGCTCTACCAGGGAGCAAAGGGAGGAGTCGCTTAAGCAAACGCCCCACATGCCGAATGCGTCCATGTCGTTGATGAAAAGTTCGCCTTGTCTGTTCATGCCTCTGTCTCCTTATAACTTTTCGGTGTTCTTTCTTATCTTCTCCAGCTTCTGGTTCATCGATGGCAGCTCGCTGGTGTGTCGCTCTATCTTCTCCAGGTACCCGACGGCTTGGATCTGCATCTCCATCATGTCGTCCATGTTGCTGCGGATAATGGCTGCGCTGTTGGCAA
>OHAH01001686.1_pt1 | contig 13289 bp, 14 predicted proteins | sample 1577071 | NCBI WGS metagenome assembly OHAH01 (sample SAMEA3541520, study PRJEB24748) | human gut metagenome | biome: human gut; feature: human-associated habitat; material: faeces | place: China | collected 2012 | reverse complement strand
TGGAGAAGTTATGCAGATTGATACGATCACTTCACAGCTTGCTTCCATTGAAGATGTAGGAGGACAATATAAGGGTTCCATAATCATTAAGTTTTATGACAAAAATGGAGAATTCCATGACATTAACAGTGATGAAAACCGCATATTAATGTATACGGAAGATCTGGTAATGAGTACATGGAGAACCTTAGAGGTTAGCTACAAAGTACGAAAAAATATCAATGCATATTTCAAAAAAATGCTGCCAAACTATGAGTTAATCAGTGTTGCAAGACAAAGCAATCTTCCACAAGATGCTCATTTATATATGATTTCAGCGGTACAGAAAAAAACAGGGGAATATGCTGTCTGGACAAGCTGGAATGAAAAAATTCAAAATTTGAATTTTGGGCATTATTGTTTAAAACCTAAAGCAGAAATTGTATTAGATATATTTGATAATGCTTTCTTTGACGGCTTTTCAGAGATTAAGAAGGCTGTTAAGGCAGAAAGTGAGGAAGAAAATGACTGATTTCAGTACAATGAGAACCATTTGCTTTACCGGACCAAGACCCAATAAACTGTATGGATACAAAAACAAGGAAAAATATCAGAAACTTGTAGATTGTATTCATGATTTCCTTCGAGGTTTTTGTAGAATAGAATCGGATGAAATCTTAACAGTTATTACAGGTGGAGCACAGGGAATCGATCAGCTTGCTTTTTGGGCAGCAAATTCATTAAAGAAGAAGTATTCCTTAAAAAATGAAGTGTATATTCCATTTGTTGGTCAGGAAGAACTCTGGAATGAAACAGGTCTGTTTGGCAAAAAAGAATATCGAAAGATGAAATCTATGTCAGATAAGATTGTAGATGTTTCCAAGATTCGAACATTGGATGTATCAACAAACGATGGAAAAATTAAAGCACTTTTAGAAAGGAATAAAGAAATGGTTGATAATAGTCAGATGATCGTTGGATTATATCCTTTGAATAAGGATTTTACAAAAGACAGAAATAGTGGAACTGCAAGCTGCTTACGTTATGCAAAAGGCAAAATTCCAATCTGTCTGATCGATCCGGAAAGTCATTTGATAGAGTTTCATCCGTGCAATGAGTAGAAGCAAGAAATTGCTTCTACTTTTTTATTATTAAAAGAAAGAAGGGAAAAACATGTATTATTTACATATTTATAACAGCGAAAAAGAAGAAGGCTCTATTGTGCTTCCATTTGAGGATATGCAGCCTATGATTAATTTCGTGGTTGATCAATATCAGAAAACGATAAAGCGTTTGAAAACTAACAATAAGAAATACCAGAAAATCACATCAACTTGGGATAAAAATAAGTATGATGAGACATTAGAAGAATCAATCAAAAACTTTGAATTTGGGATTTTTTGTTCTATGGAAATAACAATTTGCTATGAATTAACTCCAGAATATAATGAAGAAAAACATAGCGAAAAGACTAAAAGAACAGAAGTAATTCATTGGGAGATTATTAAGAACTATCCTTTAAAAGAAAAAGAAATAGTTAACTTAATGATGAATCCAGATTATGAATTTGAATGTAATATTTCAGAAGAAATGTTTTCTGGAGAAGTAACTCTTCCAGGAGCTGCGTATATATGGTTTGAAGATATTGGTGTAGAATTTGAATTCTGCATTGAAAACGGTGAAAATTACAGTGCAATTTACCGGATGGATATGAATAAAGCAGGTGACGATTTTGAAACAGATCATGATGAATTTTATCATTATGAAATTGATCCAACGGATCCTGAATGGAAAGCAAATCTTGAGATTGAAATGTGTAGAGTATTGATTTTATTACACCATTTAAAATAAGAAAGAAAAGAGGAAAAAATTATGTATTATGTAATTGCAAAAAATAGCGAAAATAAAAAGACGTATGTGTCTACATTTAAAGAAAAAAGAGAAGCTGTTTCAAATATTGCTTTTCGATTCAAAAAGAAATTAAACAGTCTGAATTCAAGTAAGCATGATATTAAAAATATCGAAACTTGTTGGGATTGTGATGAGATATATGAGGAATTGCTTGATCAGAATTATGATCAGCTCTCAGAATCAAAAAAAGTTAAGATCATGTATGATTTATTCAATTACGAGCAAGAAACTTATGCACGTCAAGATATTAGCTGGCAAATCATTTTTGCAAATCGTGGGCCTGATTCAGATTTATATGATTTTGTGTTGGATTCAAGATATAAATTTGAATGTAATATTCCAGAATCAAGACCATCAAATAATATAGTTCTTCCTAATGCAGCACGCATTTTGTTTGAAGACATTGGTGTAGAATATGATCTTCACATCGAAAAAGGAGTAGATCGTAGTTGCATTTATAAGATCAAAAAAAATGAAAATGGAGACGGTTTTGAAAGAGATTGCGATATACATTGCTCTCACGATGTTCAATTTGAATTTCCAGACTGGAAATCATATCTTGAATCAGTAATGTGTAAAACATTGATTGAAATGCATCATTTAAAGATTACTTTCAATGAAAATGATGTGGAGGATATGTTCAGCAAAATTATCGGGATGAGATTTTCAACGATTGCTATGGTTGAAAAATGGATTTTTGAAAAATTACAGGCTACAAAAAAAAGTCTGCCAAATTTTGTGCTCCAGGAATCAGAGATTAATGATGAAATTTTATTCGGAGATGCTGATGTAGATTTTGTGCTTGATGGAACTTTCGGAAAGGGTGTTTTTAAAAAACATTATTCAGATTTTTCCATCTCATATCTAAAAACAAACGATCATCAGATGTTTATTACTGATGCACATTGGAATTAATTTAGAAAGAGGACTGCGGTCCTCTTTTTTTGTTAGAAAGGAAGAAAAAGATTATGAGTAATTTAAAGAAAAAATTCACAGTTGATGAAGAGATTGTGTGGAAATTTGAAGATTTTGATAGTCAGGGAGAACAAAACGTAAAGTGCAGGATCGTAGAAGTGCATGAAGATTACTGTGTTGCACACACAGAAGGGAATCATAATGGCTACGATGACATGAGATTATGCATTGAAGCTTCCAATGAAGAAAATTTTTATCATATCTAAAATCTGAGAAAGGGGTCAATACTATGCAAAAAATAAATGATTTTGGAGAGAAAATTGGCGGAGCAAAAAAGGATCTTTGGAAAGAAAGAAATATGATCTTTGAAGATACAATTGAAATGACAGAAGCAGAAAAACGCAAATATGTAAAACGAGATAATATCTGGAAAAAGATCAATGCAGAAGAAATGTTAGAAAAAGGATATCCGAGATTAATCGTTTTCTGGCTGAAAGAAATGCGAGCTTGTATCTATCCTGACATGAAACGTACATACATTAGCATAAAAGAATACATCCAGGCAATCGAAAAGATTCGAGATATTGTTATGAAGGTTAAAACCGAAGATGATATCAATCTTGCATGGAAAAAGATTCTTTGCGAAGAAGGAGTGCTTTATAAAACAGGACCATGTCGTTATAGCTATGCTGTACCATACTATGGTATTGCTAACGGGAACAAATTTCTAAAGCTTCATGAGATAGACGCTCTCGATAGGCTAAAGATGAAGATGGAAAAAACGGGATTTGGCTTATCAAAAACGGAATTCTTATCAAAGAAATACGATATTGTAGAATTTGACGAGGAAACTGTAAAGGTTGAACATGAGCGTTTCGGAATTCAAAAAGGAAAACCTTGCATTGCATGGAAAATATCAGGAAAGACATATCCTTTCTATTCAAGAAGTGAAGAGATTAATCTGGAAGAGATCAAAAAAGGGCAGTATTTATTATTATGTAAAGAAAGTCGTGATGTTCTTTTTTATGGAAGTAAACCAGAAGTTATTTTATTCAAGAATAAATTGATTGATTTATTAATTGCAGGAGAAAAAAGAAAAACAAAACGCAAAGGTAAGAAGAAATTAGTACCAAAACAGCTGGAAAATATAGAACGAAAAGGAAAAGATTATCGTCACGGTCATAATATTGTGGGAGACGATTTCTTAAATGCATTTAAGATTCGTGGCGGTGAGTTTGGAAATTATACAAATGACAAAGACCGTCAGGCAAACTTAAACATGGCGTATGAAGCATTTTGTGATTTAGCTGATGCTTTAGAAATATCACGAGAAGATATTGGACTGACAGGTTTGGAAACAGGAGCATTAGGAATCGCTTTTGGTGCGAGAGGTCATGGAAATGCTTTGGCTCATTATGAACCAGGGAGAGAAGTTATCAATCTTACAAAACTGCGTGGAGCAGGATCATTAGCACACGAATGGGGTCACGCTTTCGATGATTTTTTGGGGAAAATTGTAGACTCGCATATTGTTGGTCACTACGCAACCAATATGCTTAGAATCGATGCGATTCCAGAATCATTTAAAACGCTGATTCATAGGTTGATCAGAAATGAAGATAATACTTTCACTGAGTTTTATATGAATGCTGAAAAAATTGATCAGGGAGCAACAAAGACAGAAAATGGATACTGGAAAAGCAAAGTTGAATTATTTGCTCGTGCATTTGCGTGTTATGTAAAAGATAAACTCAGAGAATCAGGAAAAAGAAATGATTATTTGTGTGGACATGCAGATCTAGTGAATTATGAATCAGAAGAAGGGCTGATTGCAGCTTATCCAACGGGTGAAGAAAGGAAGAGATTTTTTGTTTTGTTTAATCAGTTATTTGTTGAATTAAAACAGCTGGGATATCTTCACGAACCTATTGACGATTATGAGTTTAATAATAATAGTCATAGTCAATTCAAGGATCTGGCTTCTGAAAACAATATTGATCTTGACAATGCAACACAGTTAACATTTGCAGATTTTGGAATTTAAAAACAGCAGAAACTTTATAATACAAAGACAGGTAGGATTACTGCCTGTCTTTGTTTATATATCATTTATAAGGAGAAATTTATAATGGAATCAACAGATAATAAAAATAAAAGAGATGATCGAATAGGTATGTCTATGATGATGAATTGTGGAATGAGAGCAACTATTATAAATTATAGAACTTGCAACGATATAGATGTACAATTTAAAGATGGCATAATCGTTAAACACAAAAAATTTAAATGTTTTCAAAAAGGTGAAATAATGAATCCTAATCTGTGGAAGAATAGGCGAGAAGGAATGTCATTAATGATGAACTGTGGAATGAAAGCAACTATTATAAATTATCGCAATACTTCTGATATAGATGTACAATTCGAAGACGGATATATAATCAGACATACTACATATTATGCTTTTTCTAATAGAGCTGTCAATAATCCAAAAGCTTACGGAATACCTGGAATTTCAAGAAATGAATATGCGTTACAATATATATTAAAACCATATGGTTTTAAAAAATCAGAAAAGGGTTCTTTAAAATCATTAGGTTTAGGAAGATTAGAATTGGATTTATATAATCCTAATTTAAATGGCCATAGGATTGCAATTGAATATGATGGATATTTTACATGTAATCGTTATGGACATACAAAGAATAAAGATTTAAAAAAGAATAAAAAGTGTTATAATGCTAATATTACACTTATTAGAATAAGAGAGCCACAGTTATGCGAATTAAACAGTACATCCATAGATTACAAATTAAATTCATCCGCTATTATGTCACAAGATTTTCTAAATATTATTAATCAGATAATTAATTTTTTGAATAAAAATTTCAAAGCCAAAATACCAACTGTCAAAGAAATACCTAAAGATGATATTTTATTAAATTTTGCTCATGAGTGTTATGGATATAATCATAGCAATCGAGTAGGAATGACATTAATGATGAATTGTGGAATGAAAGCCACAATCATAAAATATGAAAATAGCATGGATATAGATGTACAATTTGAAGATGGTACAATCGTTAAACATAAAGGATTTGGAGCTTTTCAAAAAGGTGGAATATCAAATCCAAATTTACTTAAAAATAAGCGAGAAGGAACATCGTTGAAAATGAACTGTGGAATGAGAGCTACAATTATAAATTATAGTAATTGCAACGACATAAATGTACAATTTGAAGATGGCACGATTGTTAAACACAAAACATTCAGATGCTTTCAAAAGGGAAGTATAGATAATCCTAATATATCAATTAAAAATAAACGAAATGGAATGACATTAACGATGAATTGTGGAATGAAAGCCACAATCATAGAATATCGTAATTCTTGTGATATAGATATACAATTTGAAGATGGTACGATTGTTAGGCATAAAACATTTAGAAATTATGGAAATGGTGCAATATCTAATCCTAACATTTCTATAATTAGGACTAATTCGTTAAACGATAAACGAAAAGGTATGTCTAAAAAAATGCATTGCGGAATGAAAGCTACAATTATAAAATATCGTAACACTTCTGATATAGATGTACAATTTGAAGATGGCACAATCGTTAAGCATAAAGGATTTGGAGCTTTTCAAAAAAGGAATATTAAAAATCCTAATGTATCAATTAAAGATAAACGAATAGGAACATCATTAATGATGAATTGTGGAATGAGAGCTACAATTATAGAATATCGTAATTCTTGTGATATAGATATACAATTTGAAGATGGTACGTGTATTAAACATAAACGATTTGAAAATTTTCAAAGAGGGAAAATAATGAATCCTAATATTTCAATGGTCAAGACTAATCCATTAAAAGATGAACGAAAAGGTATGTCATTAATGATGAATTGCGGAATGGAAGCTATGATCATAGAATATCGATACGCTCGTGATATAGATGTTCAATTCAAGGATGGAACAATCGTTAAGAATAGGACATTTGGATGTTTTCAAAAAGGAGAAATAGCAAACCCATCTATAAAGGCTAAGCGTAATATGACATCATTATCATCGAATAAAAAAATATAGAAACTTGAACAATAATTCAAACATTGACATGAAAAAACTGAAATGATAATATGGTAATAGAAAAGATGTTACCGATATAACGGTCACATGATATATTTACGATTTAAAATGATGATCGCTCAATTTTCCAGGTTGGGGCGATTACAGAAAAGAAGTAGTTAAGCAAGCATAAAATTGTTTAACTGCTTCTTTTTCTTATATAAATTTTATGTTATAATGAAAATGTATTTTTTATTAGACTCACAGATCAGTATAACTGTGACATTTTTTAGAAAACACAAAAATAGAAATTTTACAAACCCAATGGTGTAAATTGAGCAGATATAAATTATCTGCTTATTTTTATGCCATTTTTTATTTTTAGGAGGAAAAATAATGAAAATAATGAACTATGAAGAATTCAAATTGGAATTAGAAAAAGAATTGCCAAAAGCATCAAAAAATGAGTTAGTAGGACTAGAGATAATTTTTTCTAAGCTAGTACGTACAAACAGAATGATGGATGGGATCAAAATTACTCGAAAAGGAGAAGATAGAGGAATTGCGATCAATATACAGCAATTGTATGAGATTTATCTTCCATATTATGATTTTCCATATACATTGGATACAATTATTAAGCAGGTAAAAGCGTATTTTCTTCATGAAGATCGAAGAGAAAAAGAAGAAAAACTCTCAAAAGAAACAGCTAAAGTATTTATTCAATTAGTAAATATGGAAGAGTCAAAAGAAATGCTTCAACATGTTCCACATCGGCAATTTCTTGATCTTGCAATAATATATCGTATAGTACGCGAAGAAACAGATCAGGGATTTGAAACAGGGATTGTTAATAACGAACTTATGGAAGCCCTTGATTGGAGTGAAAAGGATTTGTATCTAAAGGCAATGAGTCAACATATTATGAAAACAAAAATTACGTTGCTTGATGATGTTACTTGTGAACTGCTACTTAAAGCAGGAGCACCAAGAGAGTTTGTAGATATTATGTATCCACCAGAAGCAGAGTCTCATCCTGTGTATATGCTTACGAATGAAAATATGCTTTTTGGAGCAAATGAAATTCTCTATACGGAAAATCTATGGAAACTTTCAAATAAACTCCATTCAGATCTTTATATTATTCCGTCATCTATACATGAATGCATCGTGTTACCCGACGATTGTTCCATTCATGATGTAAAAGAAATGTTAGGTGCAGCTAATGATATTATAGTTTCAGAGAGCAATCAACTAAGCTATAACATTTATCATTATGAGCGAAAAACCGGAAATATCAAAATTGTAGAAAAGGAGAATAGATAATGATAAAAGAAAGATATAAAAAATATGCAGCTATTATTCAGCGTGCAAAAGAAGAGGGCCTTCATGTTAACAATAAACTTTCAGTATTAATGGATATTGAAAGTGCAGATCGCAAATTTAACATCAGATTAGATGAATGGCTTCAAGCAGATTTATTTAATTTTACACATGATTTTTATGGAATTATCGATCATATTGTACGAGATCAGTTTCCAGCAACGAATTTTGAAGGATTTATTCCTAGATTCGCATCTAAAAAATAGAAACTCAAGAGAAATTATTGAATGAAAGATTATTAAAAACAAAAGGCAGACATAAATATGTCTGTCTTTTGTGCATTTTATAAGGAGGAAAGATTTATGAGAATTAAAGAATACAGAACAGAATTGGATAAGGATAAGAAGAATGTTTTGTGTGAGATAGGTTATTACGATGTTACAGAAGATAGATTTGATAAGCCCGAAAAAATTGCTCGTTTTGCAATAAACCAGCTGCATCTCGATCGACGTGCAGAAGAATATGTTTATGTCGTTGGGCTTACTACAAAAACACAAGCACTTGGCGTCTTTGAAATTTCACATGGAGCCGTTTCTGCATCCATATGCAATCCTAGAGAAATTTTTATCCGATTATTATTATGTGGAGCTAGTACTTTTGTAATGATACATAATCATCCGTCCGGAGATACAAATCCATCAAAAGCAGATCGTATGGTTGCACAAAAATTAAAAGAAGCGGGAGATTTACTGGGAATTACCATGATAGATAGTATTATTATTGGATATCATTATTATCTTAGTATGAAAGAGAATTCAAACGCCAAATTACTGAATCGTATGAGTATTTAAAGAGAAAGAGAGAAAATAATGAGTAATTGGATAAGCCGTAAGGCACAATATTTCAAAAATAATGGAGATATTGATCGAAAAAAAGAATGTACGTGTTTTTTGTTAGATACGATCAACAGTAATCTTTATGAAGTTGTACACGCTGCCTTTTATTGCAATGTATATTATGCTGCAGTTGTGCAAACAAAAATATTCAATGGGCAGGAGTATAAAAAGATTCCAAAGAAAGATCAGAAAATCACAGCTATGATTATTGATACAAAAACCCAAAAGAAAGAATTTATTTATCTGAATCTTGAAAAAGAGTCTGATATGCCAATCCGCAGAGAATGTCCCAAAATTATTCTTAATCTGTTGTCTGATACGGATGATGAAAATTCGCAGGAATGGAGAAAACAGTGTCATAAAAGCTTACAGATTAAGAGAAAGTTATTAAAACTTGATGGACTGCCGGAAGGTACTAGAATTCAATTCCCTTCACTTCTTTCATTTTCAAACGGTGTAGAAAAAGGTGATTCCATTATTCTACTAAAAAGTAATCGTAAGTGGATATGGGAGAAGTATCAGTATCGATTTATGAAAAGTTACATTAATCCAGATTATACAATTTTACAGAAAGAGGAAATAAAATGAGGAAAACAGAAATTATATTTAAAAGAAATACTAACTTTATGTTGCATGGTTATGTTTGGAAACCTGAATGTAAACCGGTTGGAGTAATACAGGTAATCCATGGAATGACAGAATATATTGGCAGGTATGAAGAATTTGCAGCACATTTTACCGATTTAGGGTATGTTGTGTGTGGATTTGACTTAGAAAGTCATGGAAAATCTATCCCTATTCATCATAAGGACAGTGGATTATATATCCCTATTCATCATAAGGACAGTGGATTATATATTCATTGTTGGGATGATCTTATCGCGGATGTTGAGATGCTTAGAATCAAAATACGTCGTCAATATCCAGAGATTCCATACGTTATGTTGGGATTTTCACTTGGATCTTTTGTTTTACGATCACATCAATGCATATATCCCAAAACAGCGAATAAGCTGATTTACATTGGAACCGGGCAGCCTAAAATGAATGAGTTAAAATTTGCTCACTGGATTGTAAAAACATTATGTAAAAAGGATGATCAACCATCAAAATTAGTAAAAAAATTAGCTTTTGATAATTATAATCGGAAATTCAAACATTCTAAGAATGGCATTGATTGGTTATTAAAAGATGAAAAAGCTCAGGAAGATTATCTGTCAGATAAAAGAGTTGTTATGGATATGACACCAAGATTTTTCCTTCAATTCTTAAATGGCATGATGAAGATTCAGAGCAATGAACACTGGTTGTATTACAAGAATGATGTTTTATTCATTGCCGGAGAGGAAGATCCAGTATCCTGCGGTTTACCAGAAGTATTAAAGAGATACAGAAGAGCCGGGGCAAGAATAACAAAAAAAATTATAAGTGGATACCGACACGATGTTTTACATGATTCATGTAAAGAGAAGGTATTTCAGTGTATTGAAAAATTTTTATAGTTGTAAGAGAAAGGAGTAAGATTAGAAAAGGTAATATCATATGTAGATATTATCATTCTAATCAGTAATTATTATGAAAGAATTTATTGATAAATTTGCCGAAAAGGTAATAACAACAAAAGAAAGCTTTGATGTTAAAAGAGATAATGGGAAAATAGTGACTTTTGTACAAAGACAATGTGGAGATGCAAGATACATTTACAGTTTTCTTGGTGCAAAATATTATCAGATTGATGAAAAACCAGATTTTTGTGCAGTTGTAAAGGATGATCAAATTTATATTGTTGATGATGGGATATTCTTTAGATACGATGCTGTCAAAATGTGGCCAGATAATGTTATGCACATTGATGAGTATGTAAATGAACTTAATCATAAGATCGGTGAAGAATTCAAGAAATTTTATGATAGTTTGCCGATAAAAGAAGATTTTACGGAAAGTGGAATTCATTATATGATTAATGATATTCGTAGAGATTTACTACTGCCATCTAAAGTCAAACGTGAAAATATTCGTTATGACAGAAGGCCTAGCTGCAATATTAAAATCAATAAAGAAATAGCAATTCAATATCTTTGTGGAATTATTGATTATAAAAAGTACACAGAAAAAGAATTTGAAGCCGTGAGAAACACTTTAATGATCAGTAAGTCTAAAAGATGTAAAATGCAACAGCTTTTAGAACCGGGAAATATTGTAACAGAAGATGAATCCAAGTTATCTTTAAAACTTCGTTCTTTGAAACGATCCGGACAGAAAAATGTAGAGGTGCAATTTACAGATTCAAAAGATCATCTTAGAGGGACAGCAAAAGTAAAGATTGTGGATTTGTTATATGCAATGGTTGAAAAAGAAGCATTACTTCCTTCTTATTGTGACAAGCATGATTCTGATACATGTGATTTCCTTGAACGGTTAGAAAAATTTGGACAGGAAAATAATGTCAAGTTGTATGATATTATGACATTTGATAACATTACAAAGATCAAGTCATTATTAGACGACGCGATATTATACAAAAAATAGGATAAAGGGAGTAGTTGAGCGAAAATTCGTTCAGCTGCTTCTTTTTTTTATGATAATTATATGGTATAATACATATGTATTTTTATTAGATTCCAAAATTCCAGAGGTGGAATAGGACTTTTTTTAGATACACGAAAAACAGAAAATTAATAACCAACAAGGGTACAAATTAAAACAGACGTTAGGTCTGCTTTTTTTATTTTAAGAAAGGAGAAGATTAAAAAAATGTTTAAAACAAATTGTAAATGCCCAAGATGTGGAGGAATTCTTTACACACAGACAGAGTATGGAGATTATTCTTACCAATGTCAAAATTGTGATGAAGATTTTTATGATTTTGAAGTAACGGATACCGAGGAATCAGAAGATACCCATAATGTTTTTGTGCCTGTAGAATGTATGGCAGCAGAATATCCGATAGAAGATCAATGCTATATAATTCCAATTCAGGAGTTCAGGGCATTAGAAAATGTTAAGTCAATCACAGAATAATAAAATATGAAAGGAGATAAATAAGAATGTCACAGACATTAAATGTATTAAGTATTGATTTTGATTATTTTCAAAATGTATCAAAAGATGTTCTTATGAATTGTTATCCAGCTGGACTTGATTTATCCACTGAGTTATCAATCTTTACATGGTCAGGATATTATAATAATCCAAAGTCAGCAAAAGAACTTCAAACGGTAGGGATACTGGAAGATGAACTGAATCATTTAAAGAAATTGCTATTATCTGAACGTATATCGGACGATGCAGAAGTAATGATTACAAACAGTCATGTATTTGTCTACGGTCTTATTCATGATTACATGGAGAAAAATGATCATTATAAAGATATTCGTTGCATCAACGTAGATTTACATCATGATTTTGTTAATGATTCAGAGGATGTTGATTGTGGAAATTGGATTTCCCATTTATGCATGGATTATGGAAAGCATTTCAAATTTAATTGGGTCGTTAATCCGATATCCAGAGAAATGTTTGATTTAAATGAAGAAATTTTCGATAAAAAACTATTAAAATCATTAGCTGACATTAAAATTAAAGATTTTGATGTCGTTTTTTTATGTCGTAGTGACAATTTTTTTGCACCACATCTGGATTCGTACTTTGATGAAATCGTTAGATTAATTGAAAGTCGGTTCCACGATATACGAATTGAGAAAAGTGTCAATGAAGTTCGGGATTATCGAAAATATGACAGTATGTATGAAAAATTACAGAGATCACATAAAAATTCATAAAAGAAAGGAAGCAGTAAGTATATGAGTCAGACAGAAATAACTAAATGCGAAAAGATGGATAGAGAAACATTTTACCAGTATATCCTAGATAATTTCACATTATCTGGCGGAGAACAAAGAATGGTTGATACAATTCTGCAATTCTTAACGTTGTTGAGGAATTTCTTAATGAAAAAGAATGTGAGATTCCATGGCAGCAGAGTGATGGGAACTGTAAAGCAAAGAGGCAGGAGTTATTCGAAAGACTTCGTAAGTTCTTATAAAAGAAGAATGATTGACGAGAAAGGGAGCAGAAATGTTCCCTTTTATTTCTTTATAGGAAAGTTCGCCTTTGGCTCCTTTCCAAAAGAAAAATAGCCCAAATAAAAGTGGGCAGAGCAAACAGATGATCATGGTTTTAGAAAATATAAAAACCTT
>OHAH01001674.1_pt1 | contig 13346 bp, 10 predicted proteins | sample 1577071 | NCBI WGS metagenome assembly OHAH01 (sample SAMEA3541520, study PRJEB24748) | human gut metagenome | biome: human gut; feature: human-associated habitat; material: faeces | place: China | collected 2012 | reverse complement strand
AGTAGATCTCGGAGCAGGGGCCGCACGGGCCGGAGCCGTGCTCCCAGAAGTTGTCCTCCTTACCCAGACGCACCATGTGGTCCGGAGCGATGCCAACCTTCTTGGTCCAGATATCGTAGGCCTCGTCGTCCTCCTCATACACAGAGATGTGCAGACGGTCCTTGGGGATAGCCATCCACTCGTCACTGGTCAGGAACTCCCAAGCCCAAGGAATGACCTCGTCCTTGAAGTAATCCTGGAAGGAGAAGTTGCCCAGCATCTCAAAGAAGGTGCCGTGGCGGGCAGTGATGCCCACGCGCTCGATATCCGGGGTGCGGATGCACTTCTGGCAGGTAGTCACGCGGTGGCGTGGCGGCTCCTCCTGTGCCAGGAACCACTTCTTCATGGGGGCCATGCCGCTGTTGATCAGCAGCAGGCTGGGGTCGTTCTTGGGTACCAGGGGGAAGCTGTCCAGACGCAGATGACCCTTGCTTTCAAAGAAGCTCAGGTACTTTTCGCGCAGTTCATTCAAACCGGTCCATTGCATAGATCTTTCTCTCCTCAATCGTTTTTGGCGCTCAGGCGCCGTTTTTATGCTGTTATGGCAGAGGGGCGGCACGGAGAAAAAACAAAAAACAGCCCTCATCCCAAAAGGGACGAAGGCTGCTTGTGCATCAAACTCCGTGGTACCACCCAAATTGCAAAGGATAACGTGTCCCCTGCCGCTTTCGGCGCATTAACGCTGCGCAGCGTCCGGTTTACATTCGCCGGAAGCTCCGGGGTGGCGCGAAATGATTCCGACCGGAGCACCTTACAGCCGTGGGCGCTCTCTCTGGACGGTGGTGTGTGCATTTCTGACCCCATCATTGCCATCTGTCATAATTTTACATTCCGCAAGGCAGGCGAAGTGCCCCTTTGCGTACAGCTAAATTATAGCATACGCAAAACGTTTGTCAACGGTTTTAAGCAAAATTTACGGCACCCAGATGCGGCGCACCTCCAGCACCTTGCCGCCCTGCACCACCAGCGTGGTATTATAGGTGGTCCAGTTATCGGGGTCTGCATTGATTGCTGCTGCCACCGCATCTGCGCCCGTAGTCTCCACGGCTTCGGCCTGCGGGTCGGCAGAGCTGTCCTTCAGCACTACATCCTCTGCCAGCGGCATCGTCTTTTCTCCCATCTCGTAATAAAGCGGGTAATCGTCAAAGGTCATCGTCCGGTAGGTGTCATCATCCTCCAGCTTCAAGTCCAGCCCGCCGGGCTGCTCCATGCCGCCGTTGATGCTTACAAGATGATATTCGTCATTTTTTTCGATGCTCGTCACCGCATCGTTCACGACCTGATTCCATGCTGCACCCTCTTCGTGGAAGGTGATCTTGTCGCCAACAGCAAGGTTTTCAATATCTTCTTTTTTATAAAGGTCGTAGCTGAACACCTTTGCAGTCAATTTGCCGTCCTGTACGCCGGAAACGATGGATGCCGGGATAAGCGTTACCGCATCCGGGTCATCCAGATCGTCCAGTGTCCATGTCAGCAGATTGATTGGCTCTGTAACGCCTTCTTCTGCCACATGGGACGAGGCCGGCACTGCACTGGATGCGGGGGTGCTGGCAGGGGTGCCGGAGCCGCCGCAGGCCGTCAATGCGATACCCGCAGCCAGAACAGCCAGAATCTTATATTTCAGGTTCATAAAAATACCTTCTTTCTTGACGCGGTAGATTTATTCCGCTACAATAAAAACGAATCAAGAACCCATTCTATTGCAACTGATTTTAAGATAGAGAGGAATTTCCCGTGAAAATTTTAAAAGTAAAGTGTCTTGCCCCCACCCGGCTGGACAATTATCTGACCCAACAGTACCCCGCCCTGACCCCCGGCCGCCTGAATAAGGCGCTGCGGGAGAACAAGATCAAGCTGAACGGCAAAAAGCAGCCGCTTTCCACCCGCGTGATGGCGGGCGACGAGATCAAGCTGTTCATCCTGGACGATGTGCTGGACGCCGACCGCCGGGTGGAAGGCCCCGCGTGGAAGAACGCCCGCACCCCGGCGCAGGTGGTGTACGACTGCCCGCAGATCCTGATCGTGAACAAGCCCGCCGGCGTTGCGGTGGACGGCCCGGAGGACGACACCCTGCTGAACCGCGCGCTGCTGTACCTAAACAAGCAGGGCGAGTACAAGGAGAACGACCTGTACACCCCTGCCTTGTGCCACCGGCTGGACACCGGCACCAGCGGCCTTGTGATCATTGCCAAGACCCCGGAGGCCGAGGAGCTGTTCCTTTCCGCCATCAAGAACCGTGAGGTGCAAAAGACCTACCTCTGCGTCACCTTTGGCCGTCCCATGCCGCCGGACGCCACCTTGGGCGGCTATCTGCTGAAGGACGCCGACCGCGGCATCGTGAAGATCGTGGAGGACAAGCAGCCCGGTGCCAAGGAGGTGGAGACGCGGTACGAGACCATCGCCGTCTCCGGCCGTCTGGCTCTGCTGAAGGTGCAGCTGATCACCGGCCGCACCCACCAGATCCGCGCCCACATGGCCAGCATCGGCTGCCCCATCCTTGGCGACAGCAAGTACGGCAACAACAGCGCCAACCGGGAGCTGAAGCTGAAGTATCAGGCGCTGTGCGCATGGGAGCTGACCATGCCCCGCTTTACCCAGCCGGACTTTGCCTTTCTCAGCGGCAAGACTTTCCACGCCCCGAAGCCGTGGTATTACCAGCAGGTGCTGGACGGCACTTTGAAGTAAGACGATTTTCAGCAGCCGCCGTCCTCCACTTCGACCCCTCTCGTGAAAATACAATGCCGGGCAGACCGCAGTCTGCCCGGCATTATTCTATAAATAAGATTCTTTCCGCTGAATATGGCCAGAGCAAGGCGGAGGCCATTAAAATCGTTCTCTACGCAGAAAAATCAGACCCGCACCATATCCGGGGTGATCTCGGCCAGCGTATGGGCACCGCACATCTGCATGGTGTCGGCCAGTTCCCCGGCCAGCTTGTCGATGTAGCACTTCACGCCCTCTGCGCCGCCGCCGTAAACTGCGGTCACGAAGGGGCGGCAGATCAGAACGCCGTCTGCGCCCAGTGCCAGCGCCTTGAACACATCCACACCGGTGCGGATGCCGCCGTCCACCAGTACCTTCACGCCGGTGCCCTTGAGGGCTGCGGCGATCTCCGGCAGCACCTCGGCGGTGGCAGGGCACTGATCCAGCACGCGGCCGCCGTGGTTGGACACCACGATGGCGGCGGCACCGGCCTGCTTTGCCTTCAGTGCGCCCTTAACGGTCATCACGCCCTTGACGATGAAGGGACGCTCGGCCAGCTGCACGATCTCGGCCAGTTCCTCCACGCTCTTGCTGCCGGCGGGCGGGGTCATGTTCTTCAGGAAAGGCAGACCCGCGGCGTCCACATCCATGGCCACGGCAAAGCAGCCGCTGGCCTTGGCCTGTGCCATTTTCTCGCGGATGGTGTCGATGTTCCACGGCTTGATGGTGGGCACGCCACAGCCGCCCGCAGCGCCGATGGCGCGGGTAGCCATCTCCATCACGGTGGGGTTGGTGCCGTCGCCTGTAAAGGCTGCAATGCCGTTTTCTGCACAGGCGCGCACCAGTACATCGTTATAGGTCATATCGGTGTAGGTATCGGAGTAGTGCAGGTTCACTGCACCCACAGGGCCCGCAAAGAAGGGATAGCGGAAGCTTTTGCCGAACAGCTCCAGCGTGGTGTCCGGTGCACCGCCGGGGCACAGGGTGTCCATGTTCACCCGGATATCTGCCCACTTATTATAATTGCGGATGGCGGTATCGCCCACGCCCTTGGCACCCGGACCGGGGATCTGGTTTTTACAGGCCACGCCGTTGCACACCGGGCAGGCCTTGCAGTATTGACCAATGCAGGTACGGGCATTGGCAAGCACTTCAGGATAAGTCATAAAAGCATCCTCCTTATATTTCCCGCCGCTGCGGCACAAAACGACCCACCGCAGTGCTCTTTGCCCTCAATATAGACCTATTTTAAAGGTGCGTCAAGGGCTTTTTGTGCTTTCCATCCATGCGGCAGAACACTTTCTCGCGTTTTTTCGTCATTTTTAAAAAAGTCTGATTTTTTTCAAAAAAATCCTTGACAAAAAGCCTGCTTTCAGGTATTATAGTGGAGCGCCAAGGGCACCCGCCCAAAGGCAGAACAGAAGATGTGGAAAGATGGCTGAGTTGGTCTAAGGCGCACGACTGGAAATCGTGTAACGTGTCAAAAGCGTTCTGGGGTTCGAATCCCCATCTTTCCGCCAGAAACCTGAAACAGAAATGTTTCAGGTTTTTTGTTTTGTCCGCAGTTTGCGGCGCTTGACATTTGCGTATAGTTCCGTTATGCTGAAGCAAATACGTTTTACCGGAAGGAGAGGTTTCCCATGGCATCTTCCCACAAAAAGCGCACCGGTCTGCGGGCGGCGCTGATCGTTCTGCTGTGTCTGGTTTTGGTGTGCGCGGTGGCTGCGGCAGTGCTGTACAGCTTCGTCAGCCGCAGGGTCAAGGCATTCCAGAGCGGTGCCAGCTTTGCGCTGGACTACACCATCACCTCCACCGAGGCCGAGCCCCCTGCTCTTTACGCCCTGCTGGACAAGTTCGGCGGCACCACCGGCAGCCTGACCGGCCAGTACACCCCCCGGGCGGTGCAGCTGGCGCTGTACCCGGCGGGCACCAGCACCGTCAACGATGCCCCTCTGACCCGGATGTACATCAGCGAGGAAGAGACCCTTTACGACGCCGGGCAGCTGTACAACAAGCTGCGCAGCACGGTTGTAGCCGAGTATCCGCTGGCAAGCCTGCTGCTGCCGGGCTGGTCGCTGGGCAGCTACATCTCCCAAGACCAGCTGGCCACCCTGCTGGGGGTAGACCCCGCCGCCACCGGCTTGCAGCAGGTGAACGACTTCCAGCTGGACTTGAAACAGCTCAAAACCGTGCAGCCCGCCAACGCCAAGAAGGGTTACCTCTACCTTCAGCTGCCGAATCTCGCCGCCGGGGAGGACGCGCCGCAGCTGATTCTGGGCATCGAAAAGCAGGGTCTGCTCAAGACCCTGTCCCCCAAGGTGCACATCCTGCTGGACGTGCCCGCCCATCACATCCATGCAGAACTTTCCGGCACGGTGACTGCCTCCCAGACCGTAGTAACCGCTCCCACCTCCCGGATGCAGGACTCTGACGTGGAAAGCCTTGTGCAGCTGCGCAAGACCATCGAGAGCATCGTGCAGTTCGTGCAGACCGCTGCCCAGAGCGATGATGCTGCCTCCCCTGCTGCATAAAAAGCTTCTATAAAAGCAAAAAATCGGACAGACTGCGGTCTGTCCGATTTTTTGCTTTTTATGATTTCTTACTTCTTTACGGTCTTTTTGCAGGGTGCACGCTTTGCCTTGGGCTTTGCGGCGGCAGGGGCAGTCTTGGCTTCCGCTGCGGGCGCTGCCTTGGCAGCCGGTTCAGCCTTAGTAACAGGCTCGGCCTTGGTTGCCACGGCGGGAGCTGCCTTCACCTCTACTGCGGGAGCAGCAGGCTCAGCCTTTGCCTTAGCAGCCTTCTTTGCAGCGGGCTTTTCTGCCTTGACCGGCTCTGCAGCCTTTGCGGCGGGAGCAGCGGGCTTCTCCTCCACCTTCTTGGTGGTGCGGGGCTTGCGGGCTGCGGGCTTCTTGGCGGGAGCGGCTTCCTTGGCCGGTGCGGCCTTCGTCTCGGCAGCGGGTGCTACTTGTTCAACCTTGGCGGCATGCTTTACGCGGTCCTTTACCTCAGAGATGACCCACAGCTGGTCACCACCGCCGGGCACCTCCTGCCAGATCTGCAGCACAGCGCCCACCTCGGCACCGATGCCCACGGTGTCCACGCACTTGCCGCCTGCCCAAGAAGAGCGCAGACGCACGGTGCCCTCCGGAGTGTGCTCCACCTTCCACATCTGGGACGTGCCGCCCACGTCCTCCCACAGGTGCAGCCATGTGCCGTTGGCAGTGCCGGTCATGGTCAGATCCAGCAACTTGCCGGAGGCACGGTTGCGGATGCGGTACACACCATCGCCCTCGCGGACAAAGCTCCACTCCTGCTCGGGCTTGTGGTCATACTTGCCCAGACGGACAGTGCCGCCGTCCTTGCTGCCCTCCACTGCCTGAATAACATTGCCGGTGTGAGCGGCAATGGTATAAAAGCGGTCGGCCTCGATCACAGTTTGTGCTACGGATTTCATGTACAAATCCCTCCCAATCATAAAATGCACAGATTTTTCCAATTCCTTCTTATAAAGAATACCACATATCGTGATTTTTCACAAGCAATTCGACAATTCTTTAGCACTTTATATAGAAACCATCCTGTTTTCGCCTGCTTTTTCGCCCCTTCGCAGGGGCGAAAGGCCGTTTTTATTCCCTCGACATTTTGCCGCAACTGCGTTATACTGTTTTCATCAGGACTATCTGCCGCTCTGAAAGGGGCGGTTTTCTCGTTTTTTGAAGGAGGATATTTTTCCATGACCCAGCAGGACCGCACTGCGGTGCAGTATCACAAAATGACCGAGACCCCTATCCCCCGGCTGATCCTCAGCCTTGCCGCGCCCACGATTTTAAGTATGCTGATCACCAGCATCTACAATCTGGCGGATACCTTTTTTGTAGGGCGCATCTCCACCAGCGCTTCCGGCGCGGTGGGCGTCGTTTCCAGCCTGATGGCCATCATTCAGGCGCTGGGCTTTATGCTGGGGCACGGCTCCGGCACCATCATCAGCCGCCGCCTGGGCAGTCAGGATACCCACGCTGCCACCCGCTTTGCTTCCACCAGCTTTTTTACGGCGCTGGCCTTTGGCGTAGTGCTAGCGGTAGTCGGCCTTGCCACCCTGCCGGACTTCATGATGCTGCTGGGCAGCACCGAAACCATTCTGCCCCATGCCTGTGCCTACGCCCGGCCCATCCTGCTTGCCGCACCGCTGATGATCTCCAGTCTGGTGATGAACAACATCCTGCGGTATGAGGGCAAGGCAAACCTTGCCATGGTCGGGCTGGTCACCGGCGGACTGCTGAACATTGCGCTGGACCCGCTGTTCATGTTCGCTTTAGGGCTGGGCACTGCCGGTGCCGGGATTGCCACCGCCCTCAGCCAGACCATCAGCTTTGGCATTCTGCTGTATATGTTCCTGCGGGGCAAAACGGTCAGCCAGTTCCGGCTTTCTGCCGTCACCCAGGAGCCGCGCGAGTTTTTGCAGATCCTTGCAGGCGGCGCACCCAGCTTTGGCCGTCAGGGGCTGAACAGCATCGGCGGGATGCTGCTGAACATTGCCGCCCGCAGCTACGGCGATGCCGCCGTGGCGGGCATGAGCATCGTGTCCCGCATTTTTATGTTCATCCTCTCAGTGGCCATCGGCGTGGGACAGGGCTTGCAGCCGGTGGCGTCCTTCAACTACGGCGCCCGCAAATACCACCGAGTGCGGCAGGCCGCCGTCTTTACCCTGCAAGCCGCCTTTGTGCTGCTGGTGGTGCTGATTGCGGTGTGCTGGTGGAACGATGAAAACCTGATCCGCCTGTTCCGGGATGACCCGGCGGTCACCGCCGTGGCGCTGCCCGCCTTCCGCTACCAGTGCTTTGCCATCCTTCTGCAGCCGGTGATCGTGGTGACCAACATGACCTTCCAGAGCGTTGGCAAGGCCGGGCGCGCCACCTTTCTGGCCTGCTGCCGGCAGGGCGTGTGCTTTATCCCGCTGATCCTTGTACTGCCCCGGGTGCTGGGTCTTGTGGGCGTGGAGCTTTGCCAGCCCATTGCGGACGCGCTCACCTGCTTCATTTCTCTGCCCTTTTTGCTGGCCTTTCTGCGGCAGCTGGAGCAGATGGACAAGGCAGAAGCGTCCCATGCCCCGGCGCAGCTGTAATGTAATTGTAACCGTTTTTAGCCGCATTTTTCTGCAAGTTCTGCAATGAAAAATGCGGCTGTTTCGTATTCTGAATGAACGGAAAAATTTTCCTCCCTGTTTTTTGCAAAGGAGTGTTTTTTATGAAGCGTGTTGTCTTGCGTATCGGCTGCGGGGCAGTCTGCACTGCCCTTGCCCTTACTTTAGGCTGCGGCTGTACCCTGCTGCCGCCCGCCACCGGCGTGCCGGGCGCTGCAAGCTCTGCCGTTTCCGTGCCTACGGACGACAGCGGCAAACCCCTGTACGACCCCGCCGTGCTAAACGATAGCCGTTTGCGGGTGCTGTACTGCGACGGTCGTTTCGGAAGCAGCACCACCATCCTGTGCGGCAGCACCCCGCTGCACCAGTCTACCCGCAGTGAGAACGTCTCGCTGGTGGAGGACAGTGCCACCGGCACCGCAGACTACTGGCTGCGCAGCTGGTCCGACCCTACCGGCCGGGGCGGACGCCGCACCGCCTTGTACGACAAGACCGGCACCGAAGTAATGTCCTTTGAGGGCGAGCAGAGCGCCACCCTGCAAAACGGCCTGCTGGTGCTGCAGGAAAGCCGCCTGATCGATGGCGGATACGTCCCGGAGTCCGGCTACGGCACCTGTCAGGTCATCGACCTTGCCACCGGTGCAGCGCTGCCGGTACCGGAAGGTGCATACAGCTGCACCCTATGCGGCGATAAGCTGGTGTTCAGCTGCTACGCCCGCCCGGAGGGACTGGACGATTACGACTGGGATACCGACTACCAGCAGAACAGCTGGGTGGTGATGCAGGAAAAGGACGGCACCCCCGTCTACCGCGCCGAGGCCGCCTCGGCGTACCGCCTTTTCTACGACAGTGACACCCTGAGCGACTGGGTGGAGCTGGACGTTGCCACCGGAGAGGAAACCACCGACCAGATTTTGTACAACGTCCTGACCGGTGAGCAGTACACGGGCTTTTTGCAGGTCTACCCGGGTGGTCTTGCCAGCTTTTCCACCAGTGATGGCCGGTACGAACTGCGGGACATGACCACAGAGGACCGCGGACTGATCTCCACCTTTGACGAGCAGCCCAGCCAGTATTTCCCGGGCTATGTGGTAACATGGCACAGCGGCGAGGATCACGGCTACGAACTCTATGATCTGGAGACCGGTGCAAAGACCCCGCTGTACGATGTGGACGCCGCCAACAGCACCATAGCCGTCTACGCGCTGGACGGCAGCCTGCGGGTGTACAGCAAGGATAACGGCAAGCTGCTGACCGACACCACCGTAGAGCCGGTAGAGCACCAGCAGCGGGTACGGATGAGCAACTGCGGCAGCGGCTATGTCTGGCTGGAATTGCAGGATAACGACCGCTACGAGACCACCGCCACCCGGCTGTACGGCCCGCAGGGGCTTGTCAGCGACCTGACCGCCCTGCAAGGCAAATACAGTTACGTCAACTACCTGACCACCGACCCTGACGGCAGACCCATGTTCTATGGCAGCCGCGCCGCTGTGGGCAGCTCCTACGGCAGCGTATGCGATGTGCTGGATACAGACGGCAAGGTGGTGCTGCAGGGACTTTCCAGCTGCACCGGGTACTATTCCAACAGTCTGAATGCCCTGCCCGACCATGTGTTTGCCGCACAGCGGGGCTTCTATGTGGGCTGGATGGACACGAGTGGCAACTGGCTGTACTGCCAGAGTATTTTCTCGTCTGCCGCTGCGGACGATGTACCGAGTTACGGCTATTGATCTAGGAGGGTTTTCTTATGAAAAACGCTAAAATTTCCCGCCGCAGTTTTCTGCTGGGGCTGGCTGCCTGCTCCGCCGCCGGGGTGCTGACCGCCTGCAAGGGCACGGATGCGCCCTCCGGCAGCACCGCTTCCTCTGCCGCAGAGCTGCCCGCATCCTCTACGGCGTCCTCGGCTGTGCAGCAGCCGGAGCCGTTCCTGACCGAAGCGGAGTTTCCCCCGCTGGACGGCAGCACCGCCTGCATCCCGCTGATGGCGCAGATGCTGGCCGATACCACCGGCATGGACTTGGAGGAAGCCCGCAGCAGCATCACCGTGAGCACCACCGCCTACGCATGGGAGAACTTTGGCCTGTACGACACCACCACCCGGATGCTGGTGGTGTACGAAGCGCCAGACTATGTAAAGGAAGAGCTGCAGGAAGCCAATGTGCAGCTGGAGCAAAAGCCCATCGGGGTGGACGCGCTGGTGTTCATCGTCAACGAGGACAACCCGGTGCAGGCGCTTACCCAGCAGCAGCTGCGGGACATCTACGCCGGAAAGATCACCAACTGGAAGGATGTAGGCGGCAAGGATCAGGAAATCGTTGCCTTTCAGCGCGGCGAGGACTCTGGCAGTCAGACCCTGTTCAAAAAGCTGCTCATTCAGGGCAGAGAGTTGATGACTCCGCCCTCTGAGCTGGCTCCCGCCGCCATGGGCGAGCTGGTGGACAGCATTGCCGATTACAACAACAGCGCCAACGCCATCGGTTTCTCCGTGTATTACTACATCGACCAGATGTACTCCAAGCCCGGGCTGCGGCTGCTGGCGGTGGACGGTGTGACCCCCAGCAACGACACCCTTGCCGACGGCAGCTACCCCCTGTGCAACGATTTCTACGCCGTCATCCACCCAGATGCCGCTGCCGACAGCCCGGAGCGCCGCCTGTACGACTGGCTGGACACCGACGCCGGGCAGGACTGCATCAAAAAGTCCGGCTATGTGGCCGTTGGCCCGCAGATCACCGTCACCATCGTGGATTGAAATTGACAGACCTTCTCTCGTCTGCTACAATAAAGGCAGGATTTTGTCGATCTTTATGCAGCAGAATGCTGAAAGGAAGGTCTTACTATGGAACATCCCTCTCACCCGGTAGAAAGCCACTGGCGTACCTCCCTGCGCAACCGCATTATTCAGGCTTCCAGTCTGCTGGAAGTGCTGTTGTCCGGGCTGGTGCTGATCGGTCTGCTGCTCAGCGTTGTGCCCCTGATCCGCTGGATGCCCGGCCTGCTGTTCGACGGCAACGAGGCAGAGATCCGCACCTTTCTGGAGCGCAGCTTGGACATTGTGATCGGCATTGAGTTCATCAAGATGCTGGCCAAGCACAGCCCCGGCAGCAGCCTTGAAGTGCTGCTGTACGCCATTGCGCGCCATCTGGTGGTGGGACACGATTCCGCCGTGGAGAACCTGCTCAGCGTGGGCGCCATCGCGCTGATCTTCATCGTGCGCAAGTTCTTCTTCGTCCCGGCCTTTGGCGCACACCTGCCGGACGGTCATCCTGCGCCGGATCTTACCCCCGCCCAGAGCGGCATCCCCGCCGACTGGTTCCGTCGGCGGAATTCCGAAGCAAAGCCTGAGGAAGAGACCGAGACAAAGGAATAAGCCTATACAAAAACCACCCCGCAGCGGCCGGTGAACGGCTGCTGCGGGGTGGTTTACTATTTTCTGTTACTTTTTGCCGTGACGGCCAAAGCGGTACTCCTTGCCCTCGCGGATGCGCTGGATATTGGAGCGGTGCATATAAATGACCATTGCGGCCATGATCACCGAGCCGATGGTGCACACGGTAAGGTCGGCGGCAGAGTAGCCCCGGAACACTCCGTACAGGATGGTGAGCACCGGGTAAAGGGCTGCCATGGTCACACTGCCCAGCGACACCATGCCGGTGGGCAGCAGGCAGGCCAGAAAGATGACTGCCAGAAAGGGGATCAGCACCGGCTGGATGGCCAGAATAGTGCCGCCCGCCACCAGCACGCCCTTGCCGCCCTTGAAGCCGAAATACAGGGGCTTTAAATGGCCGATAATGGCAAAGATGGCGGCAAGGTACACCGCAAGATAGGGCGAGAGCGTGGTGCTCTCCGGCATCTGGGTGAACAGCCAGCGGCCGATGCACACGGCCAGCACGCCCTTGAGCACATCACCAAAAGCGGTAAGTGCCGCTGCCTTTTTACCGAAGGTGCGCAGCATATTGGTCATGCCTGCAGCGCCGCTGCCGTACTTGCGTACGTCATCGTGGTACAAAAACTTGCTGACGAGGATACCGGTGTCGATGCTGCCCAGCAGATACGCCTGCACAGCGGACACCACAGCGATGAGAACAGATTTCATCATCTGAGCCTCCCTGACGTGTTATACGTCCTTGGCACCCACCTCGCCGGAGCCGCGCTCCCGCACGACCAGACGGATGGGCGTATGCTCCAGACCAAAGTTTTCGCGGATCTGGTTGATGAGATACCGCTGATAGCTGAAGTGGAACAGGTGCTTTGCGTTCACGAAGGCCACGAACGTGGGGGGACGGGTGGAGGCCTGCGTCAGGTAGTAGATCTTCAGGCGGCGGCCCTTGTCGCTGGGGGGCTGCATCCGGGCGGTCGCGCGGGCAAGCATCTCGTTCAGCACGCCGGTGGGCACGCGGGCGCCGTTCTCGGCGTCCACATCCCGGATCAGCTGCATCAGCTTGTTCACGTTGTAGCCAGTCTGGGCAGAGATGAAGATAATGGGTGCATAGCCCATAAAGCTGAAGCACTCGGCATAGCCCCGGCGCTGCAACTCCATGGTGTTGGTCTCCTTGCCTTCCACGGCATCCCACTTGTTCACCACGATGATGCAGGCCTTGCCCTGCTCGTGGGCGTAGCCTGCCACCTTGCTGTCCTGCTCGGTAAAGCCGACGGTGGCATCCACAAGGATCAGCGCCACGCGGCTGCGCTCCACAGCGGCCAGTGCACGCACTACCATGTAGCGCTCCAGACCATCGCTGATGTTGCTGCGCTTGCGCAGACCGGCGGTATCGGTAAAGATGAACTTGCCGTAGGCGTTGTCCACCGGGGTGTCGATAGCATCACGGGTGGTGCCGGCCTCGTTGGCCACGATCATGCGGTTCTCGCCCAGAATGCGGTTGGTCAGGCTGGACTTGCCCACGTTGGGGCGGCCGATGATGGCAACGGGGATACGGTCCTCCTCCACCACGGTCTCGCTGAAGTCCAGATGGGCGCACACTGCATCCAGCAGATCGCCCGTACCGTGACCGTGCACGGAAGAAATGGGCATCACCTCGTCAAAGCCGAGGTTGTAGAACTCGTACAGCTCCATGGGAGCCTCGCCCACCTTGTCGCACTTGTTCACGGCCAGAATGATGGGCTTGTGGCTGCGGCGCAGCATGTGGGCCACATCCTCGTCCGCGGCGGTCAGTCCGTCGCGCACGTCCACCACCATGATGATGCAGTCTGCAGTGTCAATGGCGATCTGGGCCTGCTCCCGCATGTGGGCCAGAATGCCCTCGGTAGCCTTGGGCTCAATACCGCCGGTGTCCACCAGCAGGAAGTCATGGCCGTTCCATTCGCAGTTGGCAAAAATGCGGTCACGGGTAATGCCCGGCGTGTCCTCCACAATGGCAAGGCGCTGACCGCACAGCTTGTTGAACAGGGTGGATTTGCCCACGTTGGGGCGGCCCACCACTGCTACGATCGGTTTGCTCAT
>OHAH01001671.1_pt1 | contig 13390 bp, 9 predicted proteins | sample 1577071 | NCBI WGS metagenome assembly OHAH01 (sample SAMEA3541520, study PRJEB24748) | human gut metagenome | biome: human gut; feature: human-associated habitat; material: faeces | place: China | collected 2012 | reverse complement strand
AGATCAATGTAAACCTTGGTGTATCCCGTGACTGCAAGGATTACAATATCGAAATGGAAAAAGTTATGAGTGCTGTAAAGCTTGGTGCTGAAGCCATCATGGATTTATCAAGCCACGGTAACACACAGCCATTCCGCCAGAAACTGACACATGAGTGCCCTGCTATGATCGGTACGGTTCCTGTATACGACAGTGTCATCCACTATCAGAGAGATCTTGCTACCCTGACCGCGCAGGACTTCATCGATGTTGTCCGTCTTCACGCAGAAGATGGCGTAGACTTTGTCACACTCCACTGCGGAATTACACGTAAAACAATTGAACAGATAAAAAAACACAAACGTAAAATGAATATTGTAAGCCGCGGCGGAAGTCTTGTATTTGCATGGATGTGTATGACCGGAGAAGAAAATCCTTTCTACGAACACTATGATGAGATTCTTGATATCTGCGAAGAATATGATGTTACGATCTCCCTTGGTGATGCATGCCGCCCTGGATGTCTGGCCGATGCTACCGATGTATGCCAGATTGAAGAACTGGTGCGTCTTGGAGAACTTACAAAACGCGCATGGGATCACAATGTACAGGTAATGGTAGAAGGACCGGGACATGTACCGCTTGATCAGGTTGCTGCCAACATGAAAGTACAGCAGAGTATCTGCATGGGTGCTCCGTTCTATGTACTTGGCCCTCTTGTTACGGATATCGCTCCTGGTTACGACCACATCACATCCGCTATTGGTGGTGCAGTTGCTGCTATGAATGGTGCCGCATTCTTATGTTATGTAACACCTGCAGAACATCTGGCACTTCCTAATGTAGATGACGTAAAACAGGGAATCATCGCTTCCAAGATTGCTGCACATGCTGCCGATATCGCCAAAGGTGTTCCCGGAGCACGTGATATTGACGATAAAATGGCTGAAGCACGTCAGAAACTTGACTGGGACGCACAGTATGCCTGTGCATTAGACCCTGAAACAGCCAAAGCCATCCGTGACAGCCGAAGCCCGGACGCCCTGGATCATGAAATTCGGAATCACACGGTGGAAGGTGATGCCCTTGTAGTACCCTCTGCTGGCGAGGTTCAGGAAGTTGGCTACGGTGACGGGCGCCTTGGAGGGGTAAAGGGCCAGTTCAATATCCCCTTTGGTAGTGGAGATGACGACATTGACGTCCTTGAGGCCGGCTGTGGATTCCGCGGAGGCGCTGAAGCACGCCAGGGCGCACAGGGAACACAACAGAAGGGTGAGATATTTTTTCATGGCTTTTTGTTTTCCCCCCCTATGTTGCCCGAATAAAAGCAGGGTTGCAAGTAAATCGCGCGCCCTGACGGGAGAATGGCGCGGGGCGCGCCAATGCGGGAAGGTTTTTCTCTGAAGAGGGATTTTTAAGGATGGGCGCCCGGTTGCCGGCCCAGGACTACCTTGAGCCGGAAGCCGCGCGGGAAAAACGGAAGACCGCCCACGCCATGAAGAGGCTGAGGATTCCCATGACGACGAATTGCCAGGAGGGGGGGATGACCAGCATCATGGCGTATTGGAACCCGACGGCCAGCAACCCGAGCGCGCAGTCCACCAGGTTGCCGGCGGCAATCATGTCCCCGCGTTTGTCATTGTCCGCCCGGTCCTGGAAAAAGGCATTCAGAGGCACCAGGAACAGGGCGGCGGAAATGCCCGCCGCCATCAGCAGGGCATTAAAGACCGGGGAAGCCATGGAGACTGCGGCCAGGGCCGCGCAACTAGCCGCCATCAGCACGCCTCCCGCCACGGAAACATTCATCCGGATGTGGCGGCGGCAAATCACGGAGGCGAGAATGCCCCCCAGCACCGTTCCCCCGCTCATCCAGGCCATCAGCACGGCTCCCACGGAGCTGAAGTCATCCCCGCCACCGGAGATTTCCTTGGCCATCTGGATGGTCATCAGCATGACCGTGCCGCCGAAGAACCAGAAATAGCCGATGCCCATCTCGCTGACGCGCAGATTGCGGTTTTTCCACAGCTTGCCCAGCTGGTGGAAGTGTTCGTAAAACAGGGACCAGGAGAAGGGGCGGCCCCCCCCGGGAGCGTACCGGGGCAGGCGGAAGCTGGAGGCCGCCACCGGAACGGCCAGGAGCAGAAACACCAGGCATGGGAAAGAGGCGGCATACCATCCGTCATTGATGCCGGAGGGTTTCAGCCATGCGTCAAACCACTGGAAGAAGCCCTCCCCCAGCCAGAGGTGCCAGATGGTATCCGTGGAAGGCTCCAGCAGGTAGCGGAACCAGATGAAGACGCCGATCTGGCCGATGAGCAGGCTGAGGATGGAAGCCATTTCCACGATGCCGCTGGCGAACCCCATGCGGGAGGTCCCCACGATGTCCTTGACGATTCCCTTTTTGGCCGGGCTGAAGACGGTGGCCTGCACGGCAAAGACGCAGAACCACAGGATGGCCCCGTTCAGATTGTGGACGCGCAGGCTCCAGTACATGCCCGCCAGCACGCATATCTGGAGCAGGGCCATGAATTGGATGATGCGCGCCTTGCAGAAACGGTCCGAAAGCCAGCCGACGAATGGGGAGAACAGGATGAAGGGCAGCACGATGATGGCCCCCAGCGGATATTCCAGGTCCCCCTCTGCGCCGTACAGCCAGACGCCCAGGGGAATCAGCAGGAATTGAGCCCCTTTTTCATTAAAGGAGTTCTGCGCCTGAATCAGCACGAGCCGCCAGAAAGCTCCCCATGGAACTTTGCGGGCGTGTCCTGGCGTGTGGGCGCTGGAATTCATGAAGTTACAGGCTGGGCTCCTCCGCTTTTTCCAGGCCGGAGCCGCGGAACAGGCACAGCACGCCGATGACGGCGGTCAACAGGGCGCTGGCAATCAGGGAGGCTTCTTCACTGAAACCGCACATTTCCGGGCTGGAGAACAGATATTGGAATACTACCAGGCTCAGGAAGGCGGCGGGGGCCGCCGCCGGCCAGTAGCAGCGGTTTTTGCTGCGCAGGTAAATGGAAACGGCCCAGAGCGTGGCGGCGGCCAGCAGCTGGTTGGCCCAGCCGAAGTACTGCCAGATGACGGCATAGTCCATGCTGCTGACGGCAATGGCCGCGGCGAAGAGAGGGATGGCGATCATCAGGCGGCGGCTCAGCTGTTCCTGGCTCAGCTTGAAGCAGTCCGCAATCATCAGGCGCGTGACCCGCAGGGCGCCGTCCCCCGTGCTGATGGGGAGGATGACCACGCCGATCATGACCAGGATGGAGCCGACGCTCCCCATCCAGGATTCGGAAATCGTCTGAATGGCCAGCGCCGGAGCCTTTCCGTTGGCGGTAGCCCCTCCCAGGGCTTCCGGAGAGCCGTAGAAGGTCAGCGCGGCGGCGGCCCATATGAAAGCGATGATGCCTTCCGTAATCATCGCCCCGCCAAAGACGGGCAGCCCTTCCCGCTCCGTTTTCAGACACCGCGCCATCAGCGGGGACTGCGTGGCATGGAAGCCGCTCACGGCTCCGCAGGCGATGGTGATGAACATCACGGGGAAAAGCGGGAAATCCGCCGGATGGCGGTTATGGAAAAAGTCCAGATCCGGAAGCACTTCCATGCGGGGCAGGTGCATCCAGGCCGGCATGGAATCCGCAAAGGGCGCCAGGAGCATCACGCCCAGAATGCCCATGACCATGATGATCAGGGCGACCGAAAAAAGAGGATAGACCTTTCCCATGATAGCCTGGATGGGAAGAATGGTCGCCAGAAAGTAATAGCCGAAGATCATCCAAACCCATGCCGAAACGCTCCAGCCCGTCATGGGGGACAGGATGGCGGCGGGCCCCACGGCGAAGACGACGCCCACCAGCACGCTGAATACGATGCAGACGGCGCGGCTGATCCACTGGGCCTGGCTGCCCAGGTAGCGCCCCAGGATTTCCGGCAGGTTTTCCCCCTTGTGCCGCAGGGAAATCATGCCGGAGAAGTAGTCGTGCGCCATTCCGCCCAGAATGCAGCCGAAAACGATCCACAGAAGCGCGGCCGGCCCGTACAGCACGCCCATGACGGCGCCGAAAATGGGCCCCAGCCCTGCAATGTTCAGCAACTGGATGAGAAAAACGCGCCAGCGCGGCATGACCACATAATCCACGCCGTCCGTACAGGCCACGGCGGGAGTTTGCCGGGAGGCGTCCGGACGGAAAATCCTTTCCAGCACCCGCCCGTAAGTGAAATAACCGGCCGCCAGGACCAATATCCCCAGAATGAAATAGCAGTAACCGTTCATGTTGGAAAAAGGGCCAGCCATCTCATGGACAGGCTGTCCGTTCACGGAACTTAACTTTTCTCCCGCCTTCTGGCAAGCCGTTAGTGAAAGGGGGGAAATAGGGAACGGATTCCAAATCCGAAAAGTAAATCCACGCCTCTTTATTATGCATAAATAATTGGTGTTGTAAATTTTATGATGGTTTTAAATCTTCCGCGGCAAAGCTTCTGATTATAGGACGCCGCTGTTCCTATATTTGTATAAACATCTCGTTTCTATTGTTTAGTGTTGACTTCGGATTTGGAATCCGCTAAACGGAGAAGGTTGACACCATTCAACCTTCCCCAGTTATGAAGAAAACATTGATAATCATTGCGTCCCTGGCTCTTGGCGCGGCAGCCTCCCAGGCCGCGGTGCTGTGCACCACTACGTTTAACCGGACCGGGACTTCCCTGGATTCCGTCACTGTGAGTACGGTCTCCGATGCGGGACTCTCCACTTCCACCTCGATTAGCTCCGATAATTTCAGCAAAAATACTTCGGGCAATGACCTGCTGGCTAACGGCACTATTCCGGCCTCCGTATTTTCTCCTAATGCCAATGTGGGTAATAATCAGAATAATACATGGAGCGTTTCTTTCACGTTTACCAACGACGGTTCCCAGGATATGCTGATTTCTTCCATTGATCTTTCCATGATAGGGTTCACTGGAGCGGGCGCCGCGCAGAATGCCGGAGGCGGTGTGGCCAATAACAATTATGTTGGGGGAGCCGACGGCAATCTGAACAAACCTGTCAATATCACCCTTGGCATGAGCGGGCAGGGCGATCAGACGCTGGCCTATAATGGCGCCACCAGTACAAATACATCTACGGGATCCTGGGATGGCGTTCGTACGGGAAGCTATGAATATAGCGATGTGTTGTTGAAAGCCGGGGAATCCATGACGTTAACTGTTACGGCTTCCAAAAACGAGGCCTACGGCAGCGGCTGTTTTATCGGTCTTACGGGAATTCAGATTAATGGGGAAGTGGTTCCCGAACCCGCCACGGCCTCCCTGGGGCTTTTGGGGCTGGCCGCATTGATGATGCGCCGCCGCAGGCTCTAAGCATCTTTTTTCAACCGGGCCCGTTCCAAGACCGGATTTTTGGAACGGGCCCGGTGCATGGCATTCTGTAACAGAATAATGCATGGAAAGCGAATTAAGAATCCGGTGTCAACGTAAAATTTTAAAAAGAAACCACTTTATCCCTCCTGCCTTCTCTGAAAAGAGAAGGCAGGAATTGCCTCTTTTTAAATTTTAACGATTTATACAATTTATTATCAAAGGATTATATTCTTATCCAGCGTAAAAAACATTTTCAGGATTCTTAATCCGGTAGAGAAAAACCGAGTTTCTGTTCCAGAAATTCAGATAATCTAAAGTTGCCAGAATCATGAAGAAAACATTCCCTGTCATTGTCTCCATCCTTGCTCTTGCTGGTTCCGCCCATTCGGCTATTGTGTTTGATTATCAGGCAAATCCTCAAGCAACAACGAGCTTTTACCAGCCTGAAACCACCGGAGCTTCCCTGACCAGTCAGACATTCACTGGGGTTTCAAACCAGAAGACGGGTTCCAACTACGTTGACTCCTTTTTGAGTCCCAATATAAATGTCGGCAACGGGAATGCGTGGAGCGTCTCTTTGTCCTTTACCGTAACGGAAGCCGTCACCGTTGATTCCATAGCTCTGAATCTTTTTACATTCAGTGGTGCCAATGCGGTTCAGAATAGTGACCGGAGAGGCGCTTATACCTTTGATTTGAAGCTGGGTGACAATGTTTTGGCTAGTTGCAGCAATTCTAACCTGACTTATCTGGGTACGGGTGATGTTAATGCCGGCAGTTCCCAACAGGCCAGCGTGGGAACGCTGGGGCAACTCGGAGGGTCTTCCGGCATCCATGAGGAAGGAACGCTGAACCAGGCAGTAACCCTGTCTGCCGGCAATACTTATACCCTTGAGCTTTCCCTGAACAGGGGACAGGAAACGCAGGGTTACTTTGTCGGATTGGGCGCCATTGAACTGAATACGATCCCTGAACCGGCGACCGCCTCTCTCAGTATTCTGGGCATGGCTGCACTAATGATGCGCCGCCGCAGACGTTGAAGCCCATGTCCCTGATACACTTGTTCAAGCCGTCCGTTTTTTCTTTGAAACTGGCGGCTTGTTCATTTTCAGCCAACAAAATTCGGCATTTTTTAACATTTAACATCAATAACCGGTATGATTCCCCAGGCAGTCCGTTCTTCGGCGTGATGTCCTCCGGGTCATCGTTTCGCCAGCCAGCCATGTTCCCGCACCGTTTTTTTTCCGTTCTCCTCTTTTTTCTTCTGTCCCTTGCTCCAGCCAGGTCTGCTGATGTTGAATATGTCTGGAGGGGTGCCGATTACCAGTGGGGTTCCCTGTCCAACTGGAGTGTCGGAGGCATTGCCGCCTCTTCCGCGCCAGGGGCCGCCGCTTCCGCCTATGAACATTGGATGGTAACCAATGGAACGGATTCCGAGGGAAGGACGGATGTCGGCGGATTGGGCGCGGGGGGCCGCTATTTGAAGGGCGTCAGGATTGCGGGGCTTAACAGCCAGCCGGAAGGCAAAATCCCATTGTTCATTAAAAACACGAACAAGGATGTATATTTGCGCGTGGAGGAGGGCGGCATTACCGTGGAAAATGCCGGAGAAGGAGGTTATTCTGCGGATTTCGGGGTCGCCCAGCTGCGCGTAGCCGCGGACCAGGAGTGGCATGTGGCTGAAGGTCGCAGCCTGTATGTGGGGCATGACGATGACGCTCCGTCCGGGGGATTGTATTCCCTGACTTCGGAAGGCGATGTTCCGCGGCGCGTGACAGTGACGGGCGGAGGCGCCGTGCGCATCGGGGAAGGGATGCTGCTGAACAATATTTCCGGCCTCATCGGTTTTGTGCTGAACGCCGGAAAGGGAATTCCGACGCTGGATCTGGCGGACCGGGGCATGGGCAATACGGTGACGGTGGAAGACGCTGCCCGCCTGGAAGGCATGTCTTTGTACCAGGGGGCCCTGGTGACGCGGGAAAACGCGTCCGTGACTTTTTCCGGAACGGAGGCCAAGGCGTCCGGACAATGGAACATTGGCGCGGACACGGAGTTGGCGCTGGAAAATTCCACGCTGGACCTGACGGAGGCGGGTGTGGACGGCAACGTGATTCTTTCCGGCTCTTCCGGCATTACCGGGGATAAGGGAACGCTGCGGCAGACGCTTCTGGATGATGCCCGGGTCACTTATACGGACAGGAATGTCAAGGCGGGGGAAATCCGGAGCGTAGGCAGCAATGTGACGATAACGCTGAATAATTCCTCCATGCATTTTGACGGAGAAATTCCGGAGGTGGACCTGGTGGTGCAGGGCAGCTGCACGCTGGGCGGCAGCGGCGCCTTTTCTGGAACGATTACTTATGCGCCGGGAGGCACCCTGACTGTGGATGGGGATATTTCCCTGCCCAGTTCATCCCTGACGCTGGGGCGTCTCCATGTGGCTACGCTGGACGGCGTGCCGCAAAACTCCGCCGTCCGGCCGGAAACCCCTGCCCAGCAGGCAAGGGAATATGTGGTTTTGTTTGATTCCTCCTTTGAGGATTTGATTTCCGAATGGCCGGGCAGGCATACGCTGGGCGTGCAGTTCCGGCCGGATATGGGCGTCCCCGTCACCGTAAAGGAACTGCCTGAAGGGGCGGTTTCATGGAATTATGATGCCGCATCCGGCTGGCTGACGCTGCAGACGGATGTAGCGGAAAAGCCGGACATGCCGGCGCATGTTTCCGGAGCCAGGCCCAACATTATTTTTGTCCTGGTGGATGACATGGGCTGGGGGGATATGAGCGTCAACTGGACGCAGCAGGATAAAAACGGCAGGCAGGTGACCCGCAGGAATGAATTCAAGACGCCTACCCTGGACACGATGGCGGCGGAGGGCATGCAGCTGAGGCGCCATTACAGTGCGGCTCCGGTATGCGCTCCGGCCCGCGCTTCCCTGCTGCTGGGCGTTCACCAGGGGCATTCCCGGGTGGTGCGCAACAATACGTTTGATTACCCTATCGAGAATTCCCATACGCTGGGAACGCTGCTGAAAAGCGCGGGTTACCATACGGCGGCCATCGGAAAATGGGGCGTGGGCGGAGGCGGACAGAGCGGCAAGGCTCTGACCGCGGCTCCCCACATGCGCGGGTTTGATTATTTTTACGGAATCATCAAGCATTTGGCGGGGCATTACCATTATTTGACGGCGGGTTCCCAGGATATTTACGAATATAATGACCAGGCCGCGGCTCCGGCGTGGGAGAGCGTCAGCGCGAAAGTTCCGGGTACCGCCTATGATACGGATTTGTTCGGGGCCCGCGCCAAACAGTGGATTGTGGACCACCATGAGAAAACTCCTTCCCGGCCTTTCTTCCTGTATCTGGCTTTCCCGGCTCCCCACGGCAGTCTGTCCGCTCCCGCCTGTGCCTATCCGGCGGGGCTGGGAAGGGACGGCGGCCTCCAGTGGGAGAAAAAAGACGGCTATGAAGCCTGCAATACCGCTGCGGACGGATGGTCGGGGGTGGAGGGGGATTTTTCTCCGGATACCTATATCTACCCGGAACATGAGGTTTTTGGAAGAACGGAATCCCGCCACGCCACGATGATTCGCCGGGTGGATGACGTCCTGAAGGACATGATCCAGTTGCTTAAGGATTTGGGCATTGATGACAATACGATGATTGTCTTCACGTCCGACAACGGCCCCCACAATGAACCCGGTTCCGGCAATTACGGCAACGGCGCGCAGGATCCCGCGTATTTCATGAGCTACGGGATGATGGACGGCATTAAGCGCGATTGCTGGGAAGGCGGCATGCGTGTTCCGGCCGTGGTACGCTGGCCCGGTGTGGTTCCCAGCGGAATCAGTTTGAATGCCAGCCAGTTCCAGGACTGGATGGCTACTTTTGCGGACGTGGCCGGAGTGCCCGTGCCGTCCCGTTGTGACGGCGTTTCCCTGCTGCCTACGCTGGCAGGGGTGCCGGAACGCCAGAAAACGGGCGTTATTTATGCGGAATATGCCTATAGCGGGAGCACTCCGAATTACAGCGATTTCCTCCAGCAACACAGGGGGAGAGGGCGGCAGCAGCAGCAGATTATATTTGTGGACGGCTTCAAGGGGATTCGGATGGGGAATGCCGCCCCCGCTACGGATTTTGAAATCTACGATACGGAAAAAGACCCGCAGGAAGCGGCGAATCTGGCGGCATCCCGTCCGGACCTGCAGGAGAAGATGAAGGCGCAGGCGCTGCGTTCCCGCCGTTCCTCCCCCATTGCCTCCACCAGTTTTGACGCCGGTTATATCGCGCCCGTTTCCGCCCCCGCTGGCCTGCGGGAGGGAAGGCTGCGCTGGCGCGCGTGGAACCGTTCTTTTGACTGGGTGCCGGATTTCCGGCAGCTGGAGGAGGGGCCCTGTTCTACGGGTGCGACGGATGTTTCCGACGTGCTCAGCGTCAAGGCGGGGCTTTCCGGTCAGAAGGGGGTGGAATTGACGGGCTATCTCAGGGTGCCTGTCACCGGGGAATATCAATTTTACCTTCAGACGGATTCCAATGAAGGCTCCAGGGCTTTTGTCCATTTGCACGATATGCAGCTCATTGATGCGGATTATGCCTATACTCCCGGAACGCAGGCTGCCTCCAACGCGCGGGAAGGCGTTTCCGGCGATGTGCAGCCCAATGCCGTTCAGACGGTGAAGCTTACCGCGGGGCTGCATCCCATCCGCATCGGCTATGTGGGGAAGGCGGCTTCCTCCTCCCTTTCCCTGCAATGGGAGGGGCCGGAAACCAGCGGCAGGGAACCCGTTCCCGCCAGCGCGTTTTCCTATGAATACGTGAATCCCTTCAATCTGGAAAAGACGGAGGAAACGGTAGGATGCGCCGCCTCCGGTACGGGGCTGACCGTGCAGACGCATCTTCCCTGGACAGTTTCCTGCGACCAGCCATGGGTTACGGTTTCCCCCGTTTCCGGTTCCGGAACCTCAGTGCTGGATATTGCCGTGGAAGCAAACGGGCTGCAAACGGAGCGGGAAGCCGTTGTCACCGTCGTATGCGGCGGGGAGCAGAGGACATTCACGCTGCGCCAGGAAGCTGCTCCTGCCCCGGCAGGGTACGACAAGTGGAAGCAGGACCATTTTGCGGATGGGACGCCGGATGAGCAAATGGCCCCGGATGCCTGCCCCGCCGGAGACGGAATTTCCAATCTGATGAAATATGCTACGGGCATGGATCCCAACCAGCCCTGCGGGAGCGTGACGAAGCTGGCTGTCCGCGAGGAAGCGGGCGGGAAATACCTCGTGCTTTCCTGGCCTGTGAATCCGGAGGCGACGGATGTGACGTTCCATGTGGAAAGTTCTTCCGACCTGGAGGAATGGGCTGACGAAGGGGCCGTCACTCCGGACGGGGCCTGCGGGGAATTCCGCGATACGGTCGCGCTGGGAAAAGGCTCTCCGGAGCGCCGGTTTCTGAGATTAAAGGTGACGAGATAGGGAATCACCGGTTTCTCTTTCCGTTTCCCGATGATGATTCCTTACGGGAACAGGGACCTTCCGGCCCTGCTGCCTTGCCGCCCGTTACGGATTTTTTCCGGAAGCGTGATTCTGCGTGTTCCGGCCCTCCGCTGTCCCGGCGCATCCAGCGCGGTACGGCCGGGGACACCGTGCCTTAGCCAGGGGAAGAATATTACTCCCCGTCATTTTCCGCATCGGCAGGGGGGGCTTTGGGCAGGTTCTTGTCAATGTCTTCCAGAAGGTTGACCAGGTCAACGCCGCGCTGGGCGGAGTCGTCCAGACGGAAGGTCAGGCGCGGCGTATTGCGCAGCACCACGCGCCTGGCCACGGCGGACTGGATAAGGCCGTGACGGGAGTTCAGTTTTTCCAGCACCTGGGAGGGAGCCATTTTCCCTACGACGCCCACCCATACTTTCCCCTCTTTCAGATCGTCCGTCACTTCCACTTCAATCACGGTGACGATTGTTCCGGGAAATTCAAAATCCCGCTGAATGGTGGTGCCTATTTCCCGGCGCAGGAGTTCGTTTACCTTGTCAGTGCGTCTGCTCATATGAAGGGATAGAGTGATGAAGGGACCGATTGGTTCAATCGGAGAAGGAGGAATAAGGGAAAGGACAGGGACGGAGGTTTCCTGGACGCCCGGAGGAGCGTGCAAGGAGCTCCGTCCCTGTTGGATGATTTTTGTTGGGGGTTACAGCGTTTGCTGGATTTTTTCCAGCGTGTAGCATTCGATGATGTCGCCCGTTTCGTATTCGTTGAAGTCTCCGAGGCGGATGCCGCATTCCAGACCAGCCTTGACTTCTTCCACTTCATCCTGGAAGCGGCGGAGGGTGGACATTTTACCGTCAAAGACGGGCGTCTTGTCGCGGATGACGCGCGCCTCGCAGCTGCGGAGGATTTTCCCGTCCTCCACCATGCAGCCTGCCGCACGGCCCTTGTTGAGCTTGAAGACCTGGAGCACTTTGGCGTGGCCGATGATGGTTTCGCGCGTTTCCGGTTCCAGAAGGCCCAGCATGGCATCCCGCACCTGGTCAATGAGTTCGTAAACGATGGAATACAGTTTTACCTGCACGCCTTCCCGCTTGAGCAGTTTGACGGCGTTGGCTTCCACCTTGACGTTGAAGCCCAGGATGACGGCGTCCGAGGAGGAGGCCAGCAGAACGTCCGATTCCGAGATGGGGCCGGCGGAGGCGTTCAGGAAGACGCATTCCACTTTGTCCGACTGGATGTCCAGAACAGCTTTCCTGATGGCTTCCACGGAACCCTGCACATCCCCCTTCAGGAGTATTTTGAGCTGGGCTTTCTGGGTGCCGTCCCCCATCATGGCGAGCAGTTCTTCCATGCGTGCCTTGCGGGGTTGGGCCAGGCGCTGCTTGCGCAGTTCCTCCTGGCGTTCTTCCCCAAGCTTTTTGGCGGCGCGTTCGTTTTCCATTTCCACCAGTTCGTCCCCCACGTTCGGGGTTTCAGAGAAGCCGGTGATTTCCACGGGCATGCCGGGCCCTACCTTTTTGACGCGTTCGCCGTGGTCGTTGACCAGGGCGCGCACCTTGCCGGCGTAAGGGCCGCAGATGAAGGGCATCCCGACGCGGATGGTGCCGCTTTCCACGATGGCCGTGGCGGAGCTGCCCGTGCCGGGTTCCACGCGGGCCTCGATGATGGAGGCGCGGCAGTTGGCCTTGGGGTTGGCCTGGAGTTCCAGCACTTCTGACTGGAGGACGAGAAGGCCGAGAAGGTCGTCAATGCCGGCCCCGGTCAGGGCGGAGACTTCCACGCATTCCACATCGCCTCCGAAGTCCGTGGGAACCAGCCCTTCTTCCATCAGGCCGCTCTTGGTCTTGACGGGGTCTGCGGCCGGAAGGTCGCATTTGTTGATGGCGACGATGATGGTTTTGCCGGCTGCCTTGGAGTGGGCGATGGCTTCCCGCGTCTGGGGCATGATGCCGTCATTGGCGGCCACCACCAGAACCACGATGTCCGTGACGTCCGCGCCGCGGGCGCGCATTTCCGTGAAGATGGCATGGCCCGGCGTATCCAGGAAGGTGAGCGTGCTGCCGTTGTAGTCAACCGTATAGGCGCCGATGTGCTGGGTAATGCCTCCGGCTTCCCCCTTGGCCACGCGCGTTTTGCGGATGTAGTCCAGCAGGGATGTTTTGCCGTGGTCCACATGGCCCATGACGGTGATGATGGGCGTGCGCGTGATGAGGGTGGCTTTGGGTTCTTCCACCACCGGCACGGGTTCCGGTTCCTTGACGGGTTCCTGCTGGGCTTTCACGCCGCCGCCCTTTTCCCGTTTTTCACGGGCGAATGTGTAGCCGTGGAGGTCGCAGATGGAACTGACGGCGTCCGCATCCAGCGGCGTGTTCGGGTTGGCGAAGATGCCCATGCCCATCAGATCCTTGATGATTTGGAAGGGCTTGGCTTTCAGCATGCCCGCCAGCTCGGAAACGGAAACGGGCGGCTTGAGGTTGATGATTTTATCGTCTGCGGAGGGTTCTTCCTGGGGTGCGGGCGCGGCGGGTTCTGCGGCGGCCGGGCGTTTGTATGGAAGAAGACTGTGGAAAAGAACAGG
>OHAH01001668.1_pt1 | contig 13433 bp, 10 predicted proteins | sample 1577071 | NCBI WGS metagenome assembly OHAH01 (sample SAMEA3541520, study PRJEB24748) | human gut metagenome | biome: human gut; feature: human-associated habitat; material: faeces | place: China | collected 2012 | reverse complement strand
CATGACCTTGAGGGAGAAGGCGTTGGCGTCATCCGGGGCGGCCAGGGAAGCGTCTTCCGGACGGAAGCCGACGACGATCTGGTTGTTGTCTTCAGCGGTGAGCTTGTTGACGGCCTCGGCCGGCAGATCCACGGTGTCTTCGCCGATCTTTGCCTTGCCGTTGACCACCGGGTGGGTGTTGATGTTCATCGACGGGGAGCCGATGAAGCCAGCGACGAAGACGTTGGCCGGGCGATCGTACAGCTCGGTCGGAGCGCCGACCTGCTGCAGAATACCGAGCTTGATGACGGCGATACGATCACCCATGGTCAGAGCTTCGGTCTGATCGTGGGTCACGTACAGGGTGGTGACACCCAGCTGGCGCTGCAGAGCAGCGATCTGGGTACGGGTCTGCACGCGGAGCTTGGCATCAAGGTTGGACAGAGGCTCATCCATGAGGAAGACCTTCGGCTCACGGACGATTGCACGGCCCATGGCCACGCGCTGACGCTGGCCACCGGACAGAGCCTTCGGCTTACGATCGAGGTACTCGGTCAGGTCGAGGATCTCAGCGGCCTTCTCGACGCGCTTGCGGATCTCTTCCTTCGGGGTGCCGGCGATCTTCAGGGCGAAGCCCATGTTGTCGGCGACGGTCATGTGCGGATACAGAGCGTAGTTCTGGAACACCATTGCGATGTCGCGGTCCTTCGGCTGCATCGTGGTGACGTCCTTGCCACCGATGAGGATGCGTCCCTTGTTGACCTCTTCGAGGCCTGCGAGCATACGCAGGGTCGTAGACTTACCGCAACCAGACGGGCCGACCAGCACCAGGAATTCGCCATCCTTGATGTCGAGGTTCAGATCATCCACAGACGGCTTGTCATTGCCCGGGTAGATACGAGTAACATGGTCGAATACGACTTCTGCCATGATTTGTCATCCTTTCAGAGGCAGGTACGTGCCTCACGATCCGTTGTAAAGGGATTTCTTTTCGGTGCCTCGCCTTGCGGCTTACGACTTCGACAAAGCCACAATTCAAAGCGTTAATTTATTTCTTTGGTTTGGCGAAGGTTCTCTTCGTTGAGCCACGTTCCATGATACATACAACGCTAAAACTGTCAATGCGTGTCGCGAGTCGCGCTGCTTGCCTCCGCTGGCAAAAGGGGATTAACGGCGTAGCAAATACACGCATTTATCGCCATCATGCAAGACAATGGTGCGGAGCGAAAGACAGAACAGGGAGGTTGCAATGCGCAATATTCGAATCGGCGTGGTCGAGGACGATCCCGCAAGCTGCCAACTGGTACTTGACTATCTCAACCGATATCAACAGGAAAATGGCGAGCAATTTACCGTTTCCGTATTCGACGACGGCGCACGAATCGTAGAAAAATATACCCCCGTTTACGATATTTTACTGCTCGACATCGAGATGAGCGAAATGGACGGCATGGCCGCCGCGAGACGCATCCGCGAGCGCGACGACAAAGTCGTGATCGTGTTCATCACCGCTGCCCCGCAATATGCAATCAGCGGGTATGAGGTGCGTGCGTTGTCGTACTTGCTTAAACCTCTACCGTGGTTCGCGTTTTCGCAGGAGCTCAAGAAATCGATCGACATGGTGCGACGCAATGGCGACGATTCCATGCTCATCGAAACCGGCAACGGACAGATGCGCCTGAATCTTGCCGACATTCTGTATCTTGAATCGATTCGGCACACCATCGTCATCCACACGCTGGAAGGCAAACTGTCGATCAACGGAACGCTCAAAGACATGGAAGCCAAGCTTGCCGACCGGCACTTCTTCCGCTCGAATTCCTGCTATCTGGTGAACCTCAAGCATGTGACGGGCGTTGCCGACCAGAATTGCATAATGTCCGACGACGAGCGGCTGCGCGTGAGCAGACCACGGAAGAAAGCGTTCCTCGCCGCCTTGGCCGACTACATGGGCGGCGGCCGATGATCACCAACGCGCTGCCCGACATCCCCCGTTCGTATACCGCCATCTGCGAATGGGCGGCATGCGTGGTGTATATCGCGGTACTGTTCCGCCGCGTGCCGCCGCGCCGCTCCGTCGTTGTGAGCGCAATCGGACTGGCGGCGCTCATCGCCGTGCAGTATTTCGACGGCAGTATGCCGATCTGGTTTTGGATCGTCGGCATGCTGCTCGCCTTCGGCTGCATGTACCTGACGATTCTGTTCGGCGCCGGCACCGGCAAACGCGAAGGACTGTACATCACGGCGCGCGCGTTCGTACTGGCCGAACTGGTGGCGTCGCTGCATTGGCAGATCGTCACGTTCATCGGCATGCGCAACGGCCGATTCGCGGATTACGATTGGCATGCCGTCTTACTGCTCGTTGCCACCTACGCATTGTGTTTCGGCCTGGCACGGCTGGTGGAACGCGGCAATTTCAGCCAAACCACACCCACGCTACCGACCGCCTCCGCGGCAACCGCGACGGTGGCCATCACCATCGTCACCTTCGCCATGAGCAATCTGAGCTTCGTTTCGACCAATACGCCATTCTCCGGTTCGATGGGCCAGGAAATCTTCTATATCCGCACACTGGTGGATTTCAGCGGATTCGCGATTCTATACGCGCAACAGGAGCAGGCTCGGCGCATTGAAGCGAGCGCGGAAATCGCGTCAATCAACGCGCAGCTGGAAAGCCAGCATCAGGAATATTTACAGTCGAAGGAGAATATCGAGTCGTTAGGCCGGCTTGCGCACGATTTGAAACATCAGATCGCGGCATTGCGTGCCGAAGTCGATCCTGAGCACGCGGCGGCAGGATTCGAGCAGTTGGAGAAGTCGGTGCAGCGCTACAGCGCCCAGCAGCATACCGGCAATCCCGTGCTCGACGTCATCCTCACCACAAAAGAGCGCACTTGCGCCGATCGTGGCATCACGTTCACCGCCGTGGCGGACGGCTCGCTGCTGGACGGTATGTCGTCGATGGACATCGCATCGCTATTCGGCAACGCGCTCGACAATGCGATCGAAGCGACGTCGAAACTGCCGAATCCGGAACAGCGACTTATCAAACTGGCTTTGTTCGAACAAAATCACTTTATTGTGATTCGCGTTGAGAATTATTACGATTCCCGACTAAGCAAAGACGCCGACGGCAACCTACGTACCACGAAGCGCGACGACCAGCATCGGCATGGCTTCGGTGTGAAGTCGATTCGGCACATCGCGCAGCAGTACGGCGGCGAGGTGACGATCCGCACCGACGACCACTGGTTCGTGCTCACCGTGCTGCTTCCCCGCCAGACCGGCCTGATGGCCATGTGAGGATGGCGTCCATGTGAGGATTGCGAGACGGCAATGCGAAGGCTAACGATCTGCAGCTTTCGCCCGCGGTAGATGCCAAGCGGCAAGCGGCTTGGCCAGACGGGAGGCGGTGAACGAGCTGACGGCCACCGCAAGGCCGATCGGCACGAACAGGTTGATCGGGGCATCGGCCAATTCCATCACCAGGCAAATCGCCATCAACGGCGCCTGCTGCGAGGCGGCAAGCAGCGCGCATGCACCCAGCAGCGCATACATGCCGATCGAATTCGTGTGGAACACCTGCATCCAAAGAATGCCCAGAATCGCGCCTCCGGAAGCGCCCAATGCGATGCCCGGCTGCAACACGCCACCGGAAGCGCCGGAACGAATCGTCATCAACGTGACGATCGCCTTGGCCACGAAAGACAGCAGCAACACCGGAATAACGGCCAGATCGGCCTTCGAGGAGAAGCTCAGCTGCGCGGTGGCGCGGCCATTGCCCATCACCTGCGGCACGGCGATCGCCACAACGCCCGTCAGCAGGCCGGCGAGCGGCATCATCCACAGAATGCCCGCTCCGGATGGCTTGTTTTTCTCCGCCCACTGGGAGCCGCGGCGGAACAGCGCGCCGGCGACGCCAAGCATCAGGCCGGCAATCAGCGCGAACAGCATGTAATCGGGGGTAAACAGGCCGTCCGCCTCGCCAATCAAATAGAACGTGTGCGTGCCCTTGACCAGGCTCGCCACCCATGAGGCGAGCGCCGAGCATGCGAACGCGAGCGTGACCGTCTCGAGTGTCACGTCGGCGAGCAGGATCTCCACCGCGAAGAACGTGCCGGCAAGCGGCGCGTTGTAGACTCCCGCGAGACCGGCCGCGGCGGTAATGGCCACCAGCATACGCGTGTCCTTCGCGTCGAGACGCACCCAGCGGGCGAATCGTTGGCCGAACATCGCGCCAAGTTCGCGAGGCGCCACTTCGCGGCCGATCGACATGCCGGTACCGACGATGAAGATCTGCAGCAGCACATGCACGATGGTCTGCCAGACCGGCATGATTGCGCCACCGACGGCTTTCTTGACGGATGGCACTTCTGTGGTACGCGTGCGCAGCAGCCACCACATCACGGCCGCGATGGAGGCGCCGACCGTCACGGAGATCGCACGACGGATGGCGGGCACGTTGAACGGACCGGATTCATGCGCATTCTCGATGTATCCAAGCGCGAAACGTTCGACCTGGTACAGCATGAGCGTCAGCAAACCTGCGGCCGCGCCGATCGCGATGCCGACGACGGCCACCGCCGCGATCAGCGCCGGTATTCTGCCGATTTTCGGCTGCTGTTCCGCCTCGTCCTGCGATTGATCCGACACCATTGCCTCTCTCACGTTGTGTGTACCTCGTCTCCAGTCCGTCTCGTCATACGTGTTACCGCATCATCATCGTTCCACCCACGGCGGATTTATTCGCCAATATCCCCCACCAGAACATGAATTCCAATGTCAGTCACACAACTTTCGTCTGCATAGTGAACGGCCGATCAGGCTCGTCGTCCTCGGCAACAAGGCCGGCCACATCCGCCAAACACCATAAGGCGTACAGCGGCAGATTCATCGGCGGCAAATATATTGGAATATATAGCATTCAAGACACAAGATGCACAAAATAGACAATTTCAAAGGCTTGTTTTTGCACAAAACAGACGATTTCTGCCACAGCCAAAAGCAAGGAACCGGACCTCCACCATACCTTTCACCACCCACTGCCAGTACCGCCGTGGTGCCCGGCGAGGCATTCGGCGAGGAAGGGCAGGGATTCGTGCGATTGTCGTACGCCGGCGATGCGGATGAGTTGCGTAAGGGACCGCGTCGTATGTGCGATTTTGCGGAGAGGAATCGCTGACGCCGTCAGGTGCATGCCCGTCCTTCGTCGCGTTCACCCACTTTATTGTGTATGTTTACGATTTGTATAATCGTAAACATACACAACAAAATCATACGATGAAACGGCGGCACGTTGGACGGGGGATGGACTCCTAGCTATTCGAATGACTAGCCGTGCACAATAGCGCGTGAAGTCGGAGCCCATGACAACATCTACACTGTCATGAGCGCATAGGCAATCCGCCGTTCGACGTACTGACGAAATAGTTGGGATACTTGTCTGAATCGTAGGTTGCACATATGTGCAACTCCTAGACTGTTCGCGCTAGATACAGGCATACAGTATTCGTATCATACGCAACCAAGGTGGTGACATATGCTCAGCGAACCGGTGAAAGCATTATTTGAGTCCAACACCAACGCCCGTCATGCCGGCGACGCAGACAGACTCGCCAAAGAGCATAAGCCGAACGGAGTGCATGTACTGACGGATCTCCCATATGGCATTCCGGACCAACTGCGCAAATTGGACCTGTATCGTCCGGAAACACAACATGAACCTCTTCCGGTCATCATCGACTTCCATGGCGGGGGTCTCTACCATGGCGACAAACAAAATACCATGTGTCGCGATATGTATTTAGCGAAGTATGGGTTCGCCGTGGTCAATGCCAACTATCGGCTGGTCCCGCAAATTGGATTCCAAGGCCAACTACACGATGCGCTTGACGCAATTATCTGGACGAATGAGCACGCGCATGACTATGGCATGGATACGAATGCTCTGTTTCTGATTGGAGATTCCGCGGCCACCCTGCTTATCTTGTACCTCACCGCCGTACTCCATTCACCGGTCGTCGCGTCACAGCTTGGCATGAAGGAAGCCTGCGGAACCGCCCGCATCCTCGCCATTGCAGGATGCAGCGGCATGTATCGCTTCGAGGGAGGCGTGCATGGAACTGCAATGGGATACTATGCGGAAGGCTACTTTCCAACGCTGAAGGAACGAATTCGCATCTCCCCCTATCTTGATGTCGATCGCCTTGTAGTTGATGGCAATCTTCCGCCCTTCTATCTGCAGACCAGCACCGAGGATTATCTCGCGGACAACACTCTGGAATTCGCAAGAATCCTGCAATACCGCCATCATGATTATGAACTGCGATTACTCCCGAAAGGTCTTGACCACGCTCTCGTACACGACTTCGCAGTCAAGGAGGTCGGCCTGGAGCATAATGAGGAATCACAGCAAATCGTAAAAGAGGCGGCGACGTTCTTCAAACGGTACCGCCCAACGACCAGCTAGGAAAGGACGCTATGGAAGAACGGATTCGCTCCACCCGCTCCTCACTGGCAGTATTCGTAGGCTGCTGCGCCATGTCCTTCATCGGCTTCGCTCTCATCACCAACACTTCAGGGCTGTATTTCGACGCCATCAGCCGTGATTTACATGTGGGTCGAGCCAAGGTCAGCCTAACCGTATCGATTCGATTGATTTGCAGTGCCATCTCCATGGCCGCGTTCAGTCGCTTTTCACATCGCATTCGCTTGCGCCCCACACTTATCGGCTGCATTGGTATCTGCGCCGTGGGATTCCTGCTTTGCAGTCGGGCGTATGCCCTCTGGCAGTTCTATCTCGCATTCGCTGTGATGGGACTCGCCTATGTTATTCCGATAACGCTGATGCCACCCATTCTGCTTGCGGCATGGTTTCCCACTCATTTCGGCACGGTCCTTGGCATAACCGGCTGTTTGTCAGGATTGGGAGGAGCCATATTCAATCCTCTGATTTCGCACGTCATCGCGTCATATGGATGGCGATCGGCATATCTACTGACCGGTGCGATGCTGATGGTGCTGCTACTCCCCTGCTCCTACCTGCTTAAACCATATCCACATGGCAAGCTCGACACTGCGTCTGCCCCAAACGCCAAACCTGCGCATGATACACGGACGAAAAGCGGGCATCTCATCGGCATGCTTCGTTCACCGGCGTTTCTGCTGCTGTCAGCCGCCATGATTTTGTTGCAAATCGTATCCGGCATCAATCAGCATATTCCCGCGTACGGGATTTCCATCGGACTCACGCTTACACAGGCCGCTTGGGTGGTCACGGCCCGCATGATTGGAGCCAGCGTCGGCAAACTTGCCATAGGTTCGACGCTGGACCGTGTCAGACCGCAATTCGCAATCACGCTGTTTGCCGCCATCGGAACCACAGGATGGTTCAGTCTGCTTTTCGGAGCCAATATGGAAGTTGCGATCACTGCAAGTTTTCTGGCGGGAATCGGCCAATGCCTGCTCATGATTGCACTTCCCTGGAGCATACGCCGCGTATTCCCGGGAGATGATTATGCCCGCGCGCTGTCCGTCATCAACGCCACCGGCCAGCTGACCGTAGCCATCGCTACCACAGTTCATGGATTGATTTTCGACATGACCGGCGGATATGGAGCGTCATTGACGCTCAACGTGCTGTTGTACGTGCTGGCAGCAATTGCAATCATCACGGTGGCGCACGGGCATACCCAATCCTTCCAGCATCCTAACGGTGATTAGTCCATATCCAATAACAACTCAGCCATTCCCTGATTGGTAGCGAGTGCCGACATCAGTCCACCGACCAAGCACGCGTGCAGTGCCCGCGCACGCCACGTCTCCCAAGCGACTCCAATGACCAATGGAATGTCACGAAACCGTTCGAAATCGATGCTGATGGTGCGCTCACACAGACTGGTTCGCACATGATTGCCATGCATATCGATATGATGTCCGCAAATATGCCCGACCACTCCCTTTTCCTGCAACTCCCGTGCTACTGCAGCGTCTTCGAACGAATGGAAAATCCTCCCGGAATGCCCCTGCCGAATCGCTCCTACACCGACAATGGCGATATCGGCTCGGTTACCCAAAGCCAAAGTCATGGCAATCAGTTTCTCCGAACGCACAGCCTGCGCAACTTCCGCGGATCCCATAATCAACGGTGCAGGAAGCAACGAGTAAGCGCATCCCAGACGTTCTGCCATCATTCGGCAGATTTCCGGAGAATCAGTCAACGAGTTGGCGGAAGACAACGAACCCAGCATCTGAGTCACATGCGCACGAGGGTAGTCAAGGGGAGGCAAAGCTCTGATTGTCGCCGCCATCGGCGTCCCGGTCGATGTAACGATCAACGAATCCGGTTTGAGGTTTTCCACCAGCAGCTGCGCCGCACATTGAGGCACTAGCGTCGATGCGATGCTGTCATCGTATGAATATGCGACGCGTACCGTTTTCAACCCGTATTTGTTCCGAAGATTCTCCTCAAGGGATTGCAATCGTTGCAATGGGTGCCCGATGGTAATCTGTACGATTCCGGTTTCCCGTGCTTCGGTGAGCATGCGTGACACCGATGACCGCGAATAGCCGACCTCTCCGGCAATCTGCGATTGATTGAGTCCCTCGTCATAATACATCTGTGATACACGAATCAGCTTTTCGATATGCTGTCTGGTCTGCATCGACGAAAGCGCGGAATCTTTGAACATATGTGCATGTTATCTCCAGTGTCCATACGAACACGCGCGATAAGCATACGTTTTAAGCCCATCATCAACCGATACTCCGGTAAACCAGCAGTGTGGCGAACTGCACATATTCTCATTCACATCCCAATGTCATTTCATCCTCAAATTAGTCTATAACCGGCTCCAGGAAGAACCGGGCCCCGCGTTACCGAAGGATGATCTTCGGGTGACGCGGAAGGAACAGAGGGAGAAAAATACCATGTCGAAAGTATGGCAATACTTGAAGCAGCATGCGTATGGCGCACTCACCATCGTTACGGTGTTGTTGTGCATTCTGGGCAGCTGCATCGCGAATCTGGCACAGACGGATTTCGGCAACGTCACCAAAGAGAATCTGACCATCGAAACATCATCCGGACATAGGCTCGGCATCAACATGCTCAAGCCCAAGACCGCCACCAACGACAAGCCGGCACCCACCATCGTGTTCGCACATGGCGGCAACGGTCTCAAGGAAAAGTGGGATCTATACCAGATCGAATGGGCACGTCGAGGCTTCGTCGTGTTCTCCTTCGATCTTTACGGACACGGCGACTCCGAGATTCTGAACAACACCGAATGGCTGGTCAACGGCCGTGGCCTGTATGACACGGTAAAGTACGCGACCACACTTCCATTCGTGGACAAGGACCAGATCGCCGTATCCGGCCAGTCCCGCGGAGGCAACACCATTCACGAGACGATCCTTCTTGACAACAAGGCCAAGAAGCAGCTGATCAAGGCCGTGCTGTACGTCAGCCGCGACGCCGTCTACAAAGACAACGAAACTCAGTCGTTCGGCTATGTGCCAGGCAAGACCACTTCAGCCCAGGCCGCCTCCAAGAATAACGGCGAGTACTTTAATTATTACGGCAATCGCAATGTAGGCATCATCGCCGGCAAATTCGACCAGTACTCCTTCAAGGAGACCGACAAGACGACCGGCAAGATGCTGCCGAATCCGGACTATCTCAAGCACAATAACGCCAAATCGTTCCTGAACTTCGGCATCACGCCTGACTCTTCGACTGCGGACGGCGTCAGCGGCAAGTACTATACGAAGAAGGTCGATGGCAAGGAAGCATTCCGTGTCATCTATCTGGAAAACGGCTTCCACACTTCGCAGCTCTTCCAGTCGTCTTCTACCGCAGCTGCCATGGAGTTCATGGTCAAAGCCTTCAATATGAACACCTCGTTGCAGTCGGGCGACCAGATCTACCAGTGGCGTATGATCGGCAGCACCATCGGTTTCATCGGCATGTTCATGTTCGCCGTGTTCTTCGCTCTGTGGCTCTCCCAGATGCCGCTCTTCAGGGGAACTTCTCGTGGCAATGCCGTCATGCGTATCGCGGAATCGCATCCGGGAACCAAGGCTTGGGCATGGGGCTGCCTTATCGTCAACACCCTGTTCGCCACCGTCAGCACGTTGTTCCTGTACTACAACGGCGTCGACACCCATATCGGCACATTCTTCAGGCAGGGGCAGGCACTGTTCGCAGGCTCCATGCTGGCGATTTCCTCTGTGTTCACCGCCATTGTCACCTACATCTGGTACCGCTGCTTCGCTAAGAAGAATGGTATGAACATCGATGAAATCGATTTGAAGACATCTGCTTTCAGCGTGTTCAAGACCATCATGCTGGCTCTCACCGTCACCGGCGGCACTCTGCTGTTGGTCTGGGGAGCGCAGTACTTCTTCAAGACGAACTTCTCGTTCCTGTACTGGGGCATCATGCCATTCGGCTCCTTCAAGATCGTGGACATGCTTAAGGTACTCCCGATCTTCCTGATTGGCTACGTGATTTCCTCCATCTTCATCAACTGCATGAACTACAACACTTCCTATGGCAAGAACAAGATCGTGAACATCCTGGTACTCGCTCTCGTCACCGCCGCCGTGCCGGCACTGGTGTCCGGCGCAGGCTGGGCCAAGTTCATGCTCACCGGTGTCAATGACCTGTTCGGTGCGGCCTACACCCGCATTCCGGACAGCATGTTCCTCACCGTATTCCTGCTGTTTATCACTCCGCTGACGGCTCGCGGCATCTATTCCAAGACCCGCAATCCGTACCTCGGTGGCATCATCAACGCGATTTTGGCCATGGTAATCACCTGCGTGAATTGCCAGGTCGTTTTCCCGGCCTGATCGCTAGATAGCACGGCATGACAAAGGGTGGTGGCTCATCGACTGAGTCACCACCCTTCTTATTTGCAAGGTACGCTACGCCTTCCAACGACATCAGGCGCGAAGCACTCTCCGGCGGCGAAGCCCAGCGCGTCAAGCTCGCGACCGAGCTTTCTAAGCGCTCCACGGGGCGCACCATCTATATCCTCGACGAGCCGACCACGGGTCTCCACACGGACGATGTGAAAAAGCTCCTTGAGGTTTTGCAGCGCCTTGTCGACGCGGGCAACACCGTGCTCGTCATCGAGCACAATCTGGACGTCATCAAGTGCGCGGATTATCTGCTCGACCTCGGCCCCGAGGGCGGCAGCGGCGGTGGAACGCTCGTCACCTGCGGCACGCCCGAGGAGGTTGCCGCGTGCGAGCAGTCCTACACGGGCCAGTATCTCAGGAAAATGCTGCGTTAAGATTCACCCATCGCCCGTCCGCGCCGTAGAATGGCGCGAGGTGATGATATGCGGCTTTTACAGGACGGCGTTGTCGCGGCGCTCGCTGCCATCGGCTTAACGGCGGTGATCTTTCTGCTCGTTTCGGCCATCGTGCACCCGCGGCGGCGCGGCACCATCCCCGCCACGGCGGTCATCGAGACGTGCGGCGAGGCAAAGACGCTCGAATACACGGTGCGCGCGCTGCTGAGGTCGCGCTATGAAGAGGGCGGCTTTTCGCGCGTCGTCATCGTGGACTGCGGCCTTGCCGACGAGCCGCGCCGCGTGGCGGAGCTCTTGTGCCGCAGCGAATACGAGGTCTACCTCTGCCAAAGGGAAGAACTGACCGATTTTTTCACTTAGGAGACAGTTATGGGAGAAGAAACGACCATCATGGGCACGGTCCTGTCCGTCGTTTTCCAGAATGAGGAAAACGGCTATGCCGTGCTGCGCCTTGTGACGGACGACGGCGAGCTTTTAACGCTCGTCGGCTGCGTCCCCTGCGCGGCGCCGGGCGAAAATCTGACGGCGACCGGCTCGTTTTCCTCCCACCCGCAGTACGGCGAGCAGTTTTCCGCGAGCGAGGTCGAGCGGTACCTGCCGTCGAACGAGACGGAGATTTTAAACTACCTCGCTTCCGGCGTCGTGCGCGGCGTCGGCCCCGCGACGGCGGAAAAGCTTGTCGCCAGATTTGGCATCGAGACGCTGCAGGTGCTCGAATCCGAGCCGGAAAAGCTCACGGCCATCAAGGGCATGACCGCCCGCCGCGCGCAGGAGATCTCCGCCGCGTTCAACGAGCAGATGGGCCTTCGCCGCGTGATGGAATTTCTGGCGCATTACGATCTGCCCGCCGCGCTCAGCGTGCCGCTCTACCGGCGCTTCGGCGCAAACGCCATGGCCGCGCTCGAGCGCAACCCGTACTTACTGTCCGACAGCGCGTTCGGCGTGGACTTTTCCCTCTGCGACGAGATCGCGCTCTCCATGGGCTTTGGCGGCGACGCGTCGCTCCGCACCGAGGCGGGGCTGACATTCGAGCTCTCCCACAACCGCGAGGCGGGCGGGCATGTCTTCCTCCCGCGCGAAAAGCTCCTCGCCGCGACGGCCCAGCTTTTGGACTGCGACATTGACGCCGCGGAAAAGAGTCTCGACGATCTCATCGCCCTCCACCGCATCGTGCAGGAAGGCGTCGCGAATGTGACGGCCTGCTATTTGCGTCAGTCGTGGGAGGATGAGACCTACGTTGTTACGCGCATCGAGGCGATGCTCGCGGACAAGCCCGACGCCCTGCGCGGCGTAGAGCGTACGATCTCCGAGATCGAGCGCGAGCAGGGCGTGCAGTACGCGCCGCTCCAGCGTCAGGCTGTCGAGCTCGCGGCAAAGGAAGAATTGCTGCTGCTGACCGGCGGTCCCGGCACGGGCAAGACGACGAGCGTGCGCGCCATCGTCGCGCTCTTCGAGCGCATGGGATTGAACGTTCTGCTCGCCGCGCCCACGGGCCGCGCCGCCAAGCGCATGGGCGAGCTCTGCGACCGCGACGCGCAGACCATCCACCGCATGCTCGGCATGACCTTCAACGACCAGACCGGCGAGGTGACGTTCACCAAAGGCGAAAAGGAACCGCTCGAGGCCGATGCGCTCATTGTGGACGAGACCTCGATGGTCGACCTCTCGCTGATGCGCGCGCTGCTCGCGGCGCTGCGCCCGGGCTGCCGCCTTGTGCTCGTCGGCGACCCCGATCAGCTGCCGAGCGTCGGCGCGGGCAACGTGTTTTCCGATTTGATCCGCAGCGGGCGCATCGCGACCGTCGCCCTGCGCGACATTTTCCGTCAGGCCGAGCAGTCGATGATCGTGCGCAACGCGCACCTCGTCAACACCGGCATGCCGCCCAAGCTCAAAAACGCGGCGGCGAACGACTTTTTCTTCCTCCCCCGCCGCGACAGCGTTCGATTGGTCGAAACCGTGGTCGAGCTGTGCAAAACAAGGCTGCCCGACAAGATGGGCATCCCCGCGGACGAATTGCAGGTGCTCACCCCGACGCGCCGCGGCGACGCGGGGACGCGGTCGCTGAACTTTGCCCTGCAGGCCGCGCTGAACCCGCCGAAACCCGGCAAACAGGAGCGCCGCTTCGGCGAGCTC
>OHAH01001628.1_pt1 | contig 13690 bp, 13 predicted proteins | sample 1577071 | NCBI WGS metagenome assembly OHAH01 (sample SAMEA3541520, study PRJEB24748) | human gut metagenome | biome: human gut; feature: human-associated habitat; material: faeces | place: China | collected 2012 | reverse complement strand
GGCCGGGCAAGCGGCGGCGCAGCTGGGCAAAGGCGGCGCGGCCGGCGTTTTCCATCATCTGTATGTACAAAAGGCCGTTGTCGTTAGCGGCTTTTTCCAGCGCCTTCATTTCGGCGGCGGTCACGGTCGTATGGGTCATGGCGATGCCTCCCTTTTGGGTCGTACCTGTATCATAGCATAAAAAGGGCGGTGTTTCAATGGATTCCGGCCTGGTTTCGCGCTTTCCCACGGGGCGGGTCGGGTAGGATAGAAGAAAAACAGATAGAAGAAAAACACAGGAGGATACACTATGAAGCATTGGCTGGGCCGCACGCCCCGCACGGTGGGGGATTGGCTGGGGTTGGCGCTGGGGGCGGCACTGATCTTTGGCGGGGTAGCACAGCTGCCCGCGCTGGCGGCGGCGCTGGGGCGGCTGGCCGTGATTCTGCGGCCGTTTTTGTGGGGGCTGGTGCTGGCCTACGTGCTGGACATCCCCACCCGATGGCTGGCGGCCAAGTGGTTTGGCGGGCGGCGCGGGGCCGGAGCGGCGGTGAGTTACGCGCTGTTGTTTGGCGCGGCGGGGCTGCTGCTGTGGCTGATTTTGCCGCAATTGGCGCAGAGCGTGACCTCGCTGTTCGGCAAACTGGCCGCCTACGAGGAAACACTGCGCCGTCTGCTGGCCTGGGTACAGGCCACCTTTGGCGTGGATACCGCCACGATGGACGCGATTTTGCAGCAGCTGACCGCCCGGCTGCAAAGCGAGTTCGCGGCGTGGTCGGGCCGGGCAGCACAGGCTGCAGCCAAAGCAGCCTCCAACACGGCCGGGGCGGCGGCCGATGCGGGCATTGCGCTGGCCGCCAGCATCTACCTGCTGCTGGGCAAGGAAAAGCTGCTGCACAGCGTCCGCCTTTGCCTGCGGGCCGCCCTGCCGTCCCGGGCGGTGGGACAGCTGGTCGCGGTGTTTCAGCTGGCGGACCGAACTTTTAGTGGGTACATCGGCGGGCAGCTGGTGGACGCGCTGCTGGTGGGAGCCGAGACCTTTGCCCTGATGCTGCTTTTGCGGCTGGACTACGCGCCGCTGATCGCCGTGATGGTGGGCGCGACCAACATCGTGCCGGTGCTGGGGCCGTTTTTGGGTGCAGTGCCGGGGGTGCTGCTGTTGCTGCTGGAGTCGCCCCTGCAGGCGGCAGAGTTCCTGATTATTATCCTGGCCGTGCAGCAGATCGACGGCAACTTCATCGCGCCGCGCATTTTGGGCGGGGCCACGGGGCTATCCGGGCTGGGGGTGCTGCTGGCCATCGTGGTGGGCGGCGAGCTGTTTGGCATCCCCGGTATGGTAGCCGGTGTGCCCACGCTGGCCGTTTTGGCAGCGCTGGCACGGCAGGCGGTGGGCGCCGGGCTGACGGCTCGCGGCCTGCCTGAGGAACCACCGCCCGCCCCGCAGAAAAAAACTGTTACAAAGAAGGAAAAAAATTAACAATTTGCCTCTTGCACCATGCCCCCATATGCAAGTACAATAAAGTGGATAAGCCAAACGGAGAATGATTGAGAGAGGCAAGGAATTGTGAGCGGAAAGCATTTTATTGACAAAAAGCCGGAAAGCATCTTGGATTGGATAGCCATCGTATGCGCCGGTATTGCATTTTACCTGCTGCTGAACAACCTGGGCTATTTCCTGGGCGGATTCGGCGCACTGATGGGCATCTTGTCCCCCTTCTTCGGGGGTATCGTAATTGCCTACATTTTAGACCCCATGGTGCGGTTTTCCCACGCCAAATTGTTGAAATATTCCAAGCGCTGGCGGTGGGTAGCCATTTTGCTGGCGTACCTGGTGGCGGTGCTGTTGATCGTGCTGCTGGCCTGGCTGGTCATTCCGCAGATCGTAAACAGCATTATGACGCTGTTTAATAATGTGCCGCAGTATATCAACGGCATCCAGGAAATGCTGCTGTTCGTCCAGGGGCGCTACGGTGTGGATCTGGACCGCGCCATTAAAATGCTGGATGATTCCGAGGCCATGCTCAACGAGGTCTACAGCCTAGGCAAAACGGCCCTGCCGCAGATCATGTCCACCATGGGCAATGTGGCGGGCAACTTCGTCAATGTCTTTACGGCGATTGCATCCAGCATCTACATGCTGGCAGACAAGGAGCACCTGCTGCACCAGCTGCGCACCGTGACCCACGCGCTGCTGCCCCGCCGTGCGGCCGAGCAGACGCTGCGCATCTGCCACTATGCCAACGATAACTTCACCGGTTTCTTCATCGGCAAGATCATCGACTCCGCCATCATCGGCGTTATTACCTTTGTCTGTATGACGGTGCTGCGGCTGGACTTTGCTGTGCTGATCAGCGTGTTCATCGGCATCACCAACATTATCCCGGTGTTCGGCCCGTTCATTGGCGCGGTGCCCAGCATCTTCATCCTGCTGCTGGTCAACCCCATCCAGGCGCTGATCTTCTGCATCCTGATTTTGATTATCCAGCAGTTTGACGGCAATTTTATCGGCCCGAAGATCCTGGGCCAGTCCATCGGCATTTCGGCTTTGTGGGTGCTGTTCTCCATCGTAGTGGGCGGGGATCTGCTGGGCATCCCCGGCATGGTCATCGGCGTGCCGGTGTTTGCCACGTTGTACGGTTTGGCGCAGGAGTTCATCCACGCCATGCTGGACCGCCGAGGGATCGATGCCGAAGGCAACGCTGTTGCCGAAGAAATTCCTGAGGAAGATAATGTGTTTGAATAAATTTTAATTATGTGCCCTATCGGCCCTGCCTACCTTGCGGCAGGGCCTTTTATAATGGCAGGCTTACCTGGGCCTGCCTTTTGGGTCTCCAAAAGGAACACATAACGGAAGAAAGCCGTTAAAACGTGTGAAGCGCCGCAGGGTGGCGCGGAACGAAAGCCGCCACATAAAAAAGCAAACAAAAAAAGCGCAACCTGCGGATACAGGTCACGCTTTAAGCGCAAAATAGCTTATTCAGCCTGGATAGCGCCGGTGGGGCAAACGCCCTCGCAAGCACCGCAATCGACGCAGGAAGCTGCATCGACAACAGCCTTGTCCTCCATGCTGATTGCACCAACGGGGCAGGTATCAACACATGCACCGCAAGCAACGCACTCGCTGGAAACGGTATGAGCCATCGTGAACTCCTTATCTCCGTGCTGAATCTATAGTTTGTACCCTCCCGGCCCTGCACGGCTGCTCCCCGGGATGGCACACAGTCGGTTTGCTCTGCCTACTGCGTTGTATTTAGTGTATCACATTACGACTGATTTGGCAAGTGCCATATCTTGAATTTTTTCAACGGTAAGTCGCAACTAACTACTGCTGTAGTCCGTTATTTGTCCTCTTTATCAGCGGGGAGCGGGGTGCGCTTGCCGCCGCGGACATAGACGCATTCGTCGCGCTTATAGATGCGCGGCGCCAGGATTTCCACGTTGGAGCGCACCTTCAGTGTGCCCGCCACCACGTTCACTTCAATGACCGTGCCCTCGCCGTCCGGCGTGCGGACGATGCTGCCCACCTGCGGCGTGATCGAGTTCAGGTATTCATAGCTCTTTTGTTCATAAGCCAAACAGCACATCAGGCGTCCGCACGACCCACTGATCTTGGCGGGGTTCAGGCTCAGCCCCTGCTCCTTCGCCATCTTGATGGACACGGGCTGGAAGTTTTTCAAAAACCGGCTGCAGCAGAACGGCTGACCGCAAAGCCCCAGGCCGCCCAGCATCTTGCTCTCATCGCGCACGCCGATCTGGCGCAGCTCGATGCGGGTGTGGAACTGGGACGCCAGGTCCTTGACCAGCTCGCGGAAGTCCACGCGGTTGTCGGCCGTGAAGTAGAACACCAGCTTGCTGCGGTCCAGCGTGTACTCGGCATCGACCAGCTTCATTTTCAGGTTGTGGGCGGCAATGCGCTGCTCACAGATGTGGTACGCCTGCTGCACATCGGCGCGGTTCTGGCGCATACGGCGCACGTCCACGGCGTCGGCCACGCGGATGACCGGCTTGACCTCGCGGGAGAAGCCCGGCACCTCATGCGCGGCGCGGACGACCTCGCCGCATTCGGTGCCGCGGGCCGTCGTGACGACGACAAAGTCGCCCTCCTTGATCTTGAACTCGCCCGGGTCAAAATAATACGCCCGGCCGTTCTCTTTAAATTTAACGGATACTACTTTCATTGGTTCGGTCCTTTTATATGGTCATTGTCATTTTAGCATTGTTGTAGGGGGCGTCACCCCCGACGCATGTAGGGCGGCTTCCCCCTCGGGGGAAGCTGTCAGTGGCCCCGACCGCTGACTGATGAGGGCGGAGTTTCCGCAGTCGCCCGTCAATGGGTTGCTGCCGGCAGGTTTCCCCCTCATCCGGCCCAGCAGGCCGCCTTCAGTCTCCGCGCTAAGAGCCGCCTACAGCGGTTGCGCTCCGACACGCGCCTGCGGGCGCAGCCCCTCGGGGGAAGGCTTTTTCACGCAATTTCCCCCGCCAGCACGGCCACGTTTAACCGCAGATTTCCGTTTCCGGTCAGGCTTTTCCTTGCCCGGGCGTCGGCGTTCAAAATCTTCGCCGCGCCCGCCGGGGTCAGCCCGCCGCACTGCTCCTGCCCGTAGGCGGGGCGGCGCAGCACGGCGCTGCACAGCTGGTCCAGCGTCCACAGCAGGGCCGCAAAGCCGTCCTTGTCGCGCTCGTACTTCGTCAGCAGCGCCAGCGCGCGGTAGGTGTCGCCCTGCGCCGCATAGCCGCACAGCGTTTTGGCCATGCCCAGCGCGGCTTTGGCCGTCGGGTCGTTCCAGCTTTTCAGCGCGGTGCCGATGTGCCCCTCATACAAAAACGCCAGCTCCTCCACCGCCTTGGCGGGCAGACGCTCGGCCTTTAAGCGGGCGGCACAGTCTGCCGCGGGCACCGGCGCAATCGTGTAGGCTGCGCACCGGCTGCGGATCGTCGGCAGCACGGTGGCCGCGCTCGTCGCCGTCAGCAGGAACAGCACCCCCTCGGGCGGCTCCTCGATGATCTTCAGCATCGCGTTGGCGGATGACCCGTTCAGATTCTGCGCGCCGTAGATGAACAGCACGCGGCCCGCCGCGTCGGTGGACAGCGCCGAGCGCTGGATCGCCTCCCGCGCCTCGCGCACCTTTTTAACGGGGATCTGCCCGCTTGCACCCTCGCCCTGCAGAACCAGGCATTCGGTGTCCTCTTTTTTCAGCACGGCCTCGGCGTGGGGGCCGCCGGCAGGGTACAGGTAATCGGCAGCAAGACAGCGCGCAGCAAAGCCCGCGCCGCAGCCCGGCTCCCCCACCAGCAAAACCGCATGGGGCAGCCGCCCGCCGCGCAGGGCCGTGCCAAGCTCGGCTTTCAGCGCGTCATTGCCCGCCAGGCGCTCCAGCATCACAGCTTCTCGAAGCGCTCGACGTTCGTGACCATGACGGTAGCGCCGCCGACCGTGACCTCCATCGGCATCGTGCTCTCAATGCCCAGGCCCAGCGTGGCCGTGCCGGGCACGATCTCGGTGCGCTGCTTGCAGCACTTGGAGATGATGCCGATGCAGTCATCGACGCGCTCGTCATCGGTGCAGATCAGCAGCGTCATGTTGCCCGCCATCAGGAAGCCGCCGGTAGTGGCCAGACGGGTGACGTAGAACTTGCTCTTCAGCAGCTCGTTGCAGACATTCTTGGAATCCTCTTTATTGACGATTGCAGTGATAAGCTTCATGGTTATCCAGCCTTTCTATTGATACATCGAATTTTTCAGCGGTTGCGGTTTTCCCAGTCGCGGCGGCGCTTCCAGTCCTTCACGGCGTCAACGCACCAGTCAAAGACCTCGCGGCCATAAAACGCCAGAAAACCCGCCAGCCCCAGCACGAGGCTGACCTTGATGGCGAAGCTGCCCGTCAAAAAGCTGAAGGCCCAAAACGCCAGCTCGATCCAGCCCAGGTATTTCATCTTGAACGGAATGATGCCAAACAGCAGCACCATCTGATCCGGCCACAGCCAGGTGTAGGCGAACAGCATGCTCTGGAAGATGGCGCTCGGCCCGGCGTAGCCTGTCAGAAAGCAGCTGACCCACGCACCCAGCATGCCCAGCGCCAGAAACAGCGTCGTGCGGAAATCGCCCCAGACGCGGGCCAGCGCGTTGCCCAGCCAGTAGTAGAACAGCAGGTTCAGCACGCCAAAGACGCCGCCCAGCCAGATGGGCTGAAACAAAAACGTGATAAGGCGCCAAATCTGTCCGTGCAGCACATAGGTGCGGCTCAGCATCAGCAGACTGCCGAAATCGCGGTTGAAGAACAGCATGATGATGCCTGCCGCCAGCTGTCCGATCAGCAGCCCGTTGATGAGGTTCGGGATGCCGAGGTTACCGTAGCGGCGTTCGAGTTTATCGATCCAGTTCATGGGAGAAGCCCTCCGTTGCATACAAATTTACAGAATATATTATAGCAATTCCGCGCGCAAAGTGCAACAATTCCCTGTCGAATCCCTTGCGGCAAACCGGAAAATGTGCTACGCTTTTATCTATAACAAGGAAACGAGGCCGAACATGGGACGTACATCCACCAAAGAAAATAAAAACAGCTACCAGCTTGCCCGCGAGGAGCTGGGCCTGACCCGCGAAAAAGCCAGTGAGCTGCTGGAAACGATAGCCCCCGAGCGCATTGAAAAAATTGAGAACGAACGCACCGTGCCCCGCCCCGACGAGGTGCTGACGATGGCCGAAAAGTACAAGCGCCCGTCGCTGTGCAACTGCTACTGCTCGCAGCAGTGCCCTATCGGCCAGCGGTACGTACCGTTTGTCACGCGGCGCGAGCTGCCGGCCATCATCCTTGAGATGCTGGCCTCGCTGAACGCAATGAACAGCAAGAAGGAGCGCCTGATCGAGATCGCCGCGGACGGCAAAATTTCCAACGACGAAATCGACGATTTCATCCATATCCGTCAGGAGCTTGAGCGCATCTCCCTCACCGTGGAGACCCTCCAGCTCTGGACCGAGCGCATGCTGGCCAACGGCCAGATCGACGCGGAGACGTATAAAAGGAAGCTGGAGGAATAACCTTCTATCTCTCCCCCACCAGCAAAAATTCCCCTCTATTTTTCTCTTTCTCTCCTGTTTCTGCAACAATTCCCGTGCTAAAATCGTATTACAGGTTGAGGGAACACGCCCTCGCCTGACCGCGTACCTGCACAAAGGAGTTATAGAGGATGTTTACGCTGTTTGTTCTTTTTGTTTTTGCCTGGCTGTTCGTCAAGTCTGTCGGTTTGGCCTTCCATGTGACTTGGGGCCTGGCGAAATTTGTCGCCACGCTGCTGTTCGTGATTGCCCTGCCGCTGCTGGTGGTTTTTGCCGTCGTCGGCGCGCTGCTGCCTCTGCTGCTGCCCCTGGCCCTCGTGGCTGCCGCCTTCTGCATTCTGAAAAAGGCATAAAGTACCCAACCGCCGTGCGGCCCGGAGCTGCACGGCGGTTTCTTGTCATTGAGGTGTCGGCGTGGTATACTTGTAGTCAGGGCATTTTGCGCCTGCTATCATCCAACAAAGAGGTGTTTTCCATGAAGCTCGTCGTTTGTTTTCCCGGGATCGGCTACCACTGTGATAAGCCGCTGCTCTACTACAGCCGTAAGCTGGCGGCCTGCGCCGGGTACGACCACACCCTTTTGCTGCAATACACCTACCACAAGGACGGCCTGCGTGGCAGCCCCGCCGCCCTGCGCGAGGCATTTGACGCCCTGTACGCCCAGGCCGAGGCCCAGCTGTCCGCCGTAGATTGGCCGCAATACGACGATGTACTGTTTCTTTCCAAGAGCATCGGCACCGCTGTCTCCGCCGCCTTCGCCCAGCGCCACGGCATCCCCTGCCGCCAGATTCTCTACACGCCGCTCTCCCTGACGTTTGCGCTTGCCCCGCAGAATGCCCTTGCCTTTTTAGGCACCGCCGACCCCTGGAGCGATGCTTCCTCCGTCGCCGCCGCAGCCCGCGCCAACGGCACGCCGCTCTGTCTTTATGAGAACGCCAATCATTCCCTGGAAACCGGCGTCGTTTTGCACGACCTGGCGACCCTGCAGGACGTCATGCAGAAAACGCAGACGTTCATTGCGGATACACCCCGCTGACATTTTCCCACCCGCAAAGAATTGACATTTGCCCCGCAAGCTGTTATAATAAGCTGTACAAAATTTATGCTGTGGAGCATTACCCAAGACGTCGTAAGAGGGAGCACTCGAAAGTTTGCATCCAGCAGGTCACCTTGTCCGCAGGAAATCCCATAACGGCGGGCTTTATCGGGTGTCGCGTACCCAATCTTTCATCGTTATCTTGCATCGAAATCTCGCATTTTTCCAAACGCTGTGCGGGGCGGTGCCAGAATATATAGGCAGGCGTATCGAAGCGGTCATAACGGGACTGACTCGAAATCAGTTGAACTCGAAAGAGTTCCGTGGGTTCGAATCCCACCGCCTGCGCCAAGTATCACTACTCAATTCTACATTGGGTAGTGATTTTTTGTTGCCGCTTTGTAAAATTCCCGTACTTTTCGTATAAACATCTCCCCTTTATTTTCAAGTAGTGATTTTCGGGTTCGGTACAAATCATACCAGCAATCGCGGCAAATAGCTATTCACAGAACTACACAAGATTCTTCCCGCAGCTTGGGTACAAATTGACAGCAAAAAGGCGGCACCTGATTTCTCAGATGCCGCCGCTGTTCAAATCACCACTTCTTTATGGGCTGCGCTTTCGGCAATGTCAGCGTGTTTGCCATTGTCCGGGCGCTCAAATTCTTGGACTGCGAATCCAGATGTGCGTAAATGTTGGCCGTGGTGGAAATATCGCTGTGCCCCAGCCACTCTTGAATCTGCTTCATCGGCACGCCCTCTTTCAGCAACAGGCTGGCGCAGGAGTGGCGCAAGTCGTGGAATCGGATCCTGCGCAAACCATTGTCTTTCAGCAACTGTGGAAAGCCTGTCGTCACGGAATCCGGCTGGATCAGATTTCCCATTGCATCCACAAATACATAGCCAAGGTACTCTTGATTATAGCAGTTGCCGCAGATTTTTTGGTTGTATTCCTGCTGCTCTTTGACGGCTTTTAAGCGCTCCGCAATCGGGTCTACCAGCGGCAAGGTGCGCAGACTGGATTTTGTTTTGGCTCGGTCAGCTTCTACCAAAATCTTCTTGCCATCAATGCGGGTGCTGGTCACGATGTGGCGAATGGTCAGCGTCTTGGCTTCAAAGTCGATGGCCTCCCACCGCAAGCCCATCACCTCGGCTCGGCGCAAGCCGTAAAAGGCTGCAAGCTGGATAATCAGTTCCAGCTTATGGCCTTGGGCGGCTTCAAAGAGCTTTTCCATTTCCTCGGCGCTGTAATAGCTTGCCATAAACGCCTGCGGCTTTGGGCGGTCCACCTTGTCCACCGGATTGCTGGCAATCAGGTCAATCCGCACGGCGTATTTCAGCGCCTTGTGCAGATTGGCATGGAATCGCAGGATAGAGGTGTTTTTCAGCGTTTCCGCTTCGTGCAGATAAAAGCTCTGAATCTGGCGCGGCTGTAACCCTGCCAACGTTACGCCCAGCGGTTCAAAGTAGGGAATAATGTGTTTCTCTACATTGAAGCAATAGGACGAATAGGTCGTTTCTGTTACAGCGGTCCGCATCATTTTCAGCCAGTACCGCATATAGTCGCTGAATGCCATATCCGGACTGAGTTCGGATACCTGCCCCTTGGGAATCGTGAAGCTCTTTCGCGTTTCCGCCAGCATTTTTTCGGCGCGTTTCTTATTGCCCTTGACGGGCAGTCCTGTGCCGATCCACGGCTGGCGGCGTTTCCCCGCCGAGTCCGTGTAACTCAGCACGATGTAATAAAATCCGTTTTTCTCCTGTAAGCGTCCTGCTACCATAGGCATCTCTCCTTTTTTTCAAGTTGCTGCATTTTGGGTTCGGTACAACGATACCAGCAATCCTGCCGGAAAGCTATTCACAGAATTGCACAAGAACCGTCCTGCACATTGGGTGCAAACTGACATCATTCGCGCTCCTGTTCCCGGCTGCGGCGGCGTGGTCTGGGATGTTGCGGCATTCGGTTTTCCCGGTCAATACGGTTGGATTCGCGCGTGCGTTGAATACGCTTGATGGCTCCCTCTGCAATCTTGTCATCATTACGGAGTTTGGCAATTTTGCAGGTCAGCATTGCTCTACGGTCAGCCAGTTCCGATGGAGCATCTTTTCTCCGCATCTGCTTAATGACTTCCGCCCGCTGCGCGGCAATGGTTTTCATTCGCTGGGACAAGCCCTTGCGGTAGTCCACGATTGCCTGCAAAGAGGGAAACTTGTGGTCGTGGACAAAGGCGTGTTCTGCAAGGATTTTCTCAGTGTCTTTCCAGATGCGCTCTAATTCAGGGCGGTTGATGCGTGGCTGTTGTTTCTTGGGCAGGATACCCAGCTGGTAACAGTAGTACAGATATAAGCGGTGCATCTGGGATTCCCCGAAGAATACCTCGAAGAAAATTTGGAGGATGCTTCTATTTTCCGTAGGACGATACCGTTTCAGCGTGTACTGACGGGGCGGGTGTTTCAGCTCATACAACCTTGATCCATACAGCAGGTAATTTCCGCGAAGCCTGTCATCTATGGCAGGTAAATCATATTCTTCTCCCAGCCGATAAAGTCGCACGGCTCGACCACCATCCCGCGCCCGGATGGTCGCGTACTTTCGGTGCGGGTCGCTGCCGAAAATATACCCTTGCCGATACAGCGCTCTGTGAAAATCCTCGGCGGTACTGGCATCCTCACAGGCTTGGTCGATGGCCTCCCGCATCCGGGCGTACCGCGCCGGTTCCTTGGCCTTGGGCTGCTCCACCACCGACAAGTCGTACTCCCGGCACAGCTTGTCGGATGCCGCCCGAAGCTCGGCATACTGGCTGCGGCGTTGCTCATATTTCTTGCCGTCCACATAGGACACGGAATTTATCACAAAATGATTATGTAAGTTATCCGTATTCATATGGGTAGCGACCAGCACCTGAAAGCGCCTGCCCCAAACCTTGCGGGCCAGTGCCACGCCGATCTCATGGCATTGCTCCGGGGTGACTTCCCCCTCGCGGAAGCTTTGGTAGGCGTGGAGCGCCACCACGCCGTCCGTCTTGCCGAAACGCTCCTGCACGGCCCGCATATCCTCCCACGCATGGTCTGCCCTGCAATGGATGCCGGTGACAAGCTGGGCGCTCTCGTTCAGCTTGGTCTTGGCATCGTTCTCTGCGTAGTGCAGTGTCTGGGCAAGGGCATCGTATTCGGTTTTGTCCGGATTGGCTGCGTAATCAAGGACGCGCTGTAAGCTGTCCTTGATCGTCCAAATCTTAGTTACCGCCAATAAGCAGGTCCCTTATTTCATCTGCACAGGCTGTAATTTTAGCACCTGCACTCGGTTGACAGTTTTCTGCAATTTCATCCAGTTTCTCCAATACATCAAATACCTCCTTGGGCGGATGCCCGCCCGGTTCATATCCCAGCGCCCGCTGGCGTAAGTATTCCGAGAGAGACAGTCCGCACCGTTTAGCCATCAGCGTCATTTTTCGTTTTTCTGTGACGCTGACGCGGACATTGATTCCAACGCTGCGCTTTCTCATGCGCCAGCAGCCTCACAGGGGTTCGGGGCTGTCCCCGTAGGCTTTTCGGCGGGTTGCCCTGTGGCAACACTTCGCCCATGCTTGCTCTCCTTACGCGACCTTTGTGACGCTAATGACGCTGATGACGCTGTTTGTGAGATATCCCATTTGAAAAGCTGGGTTATGTCAATTTCAGCGTCATTAGCGTCATCTGCGTCATTTCCGTCATGGGAGAACTTCATCTGCCGCGCCTGCGAGGTGCGGTGGGTTTCATAGCGGATACCTCTTGGCGTGAATACGGTATCGAAGTGTTCCACGATTTTCCGGGTCAGCTGGTGGGGCAAAACGCCCTCGATATCGGCTGCGGAAAGCAGTTCGGTGGCTGTGCCCTGCCATGTTCCGACACTATCGATGTAGTCAGCCACTTTCCAAAGGTAACTCGGCACAGCCTTAGCGACAATCTGTTCTGTACTTTCTTCCTCGTCCAGAATCCAAACGCAATTTTCTTCGTGCAGACGCAGTGTTTTGTTGTCCATATCGCGCCCGGTCACCAAAATGCTGGCGGTCTGGCTCATACGCTTGCGCTGCATGACCCAGCTGGTATCGGACGCACCCATCAGACCGTTGGAGCCTGCAATCTGCTGGAACGGATCGTCTGCGGCTTGTTTGCGCAGATGGTGGATCAGCAAAATGCAGACATTGTACTTATCAGCCAGTGCTTTCAAGGCGCTGATTTCCTTGTAATCGCTGGCATACATACTGTTGTTCTGGTCGTTGGAACGAACCTTTTGCAAGGTGTCGATGACAATCAGCCCGGTGTCCGGGTGCTGATAGAGGAAACTGGTGAGCTGTTCTTCCAGCCCCTGCCCGATGCTGCCGCATTCCGTCTGCATGACCAGCCGTTCGGGGGCTTCTTCGCTGCCCACAAGCTGGAGAAGGCGCTTTTGCAGGCGGTTGAAAGTGTCCTCCAGCGATAGATAAAGCACGGTGTGCGGCTCTATTTCGCGTCCCCACATAGGCTTTCCCTGTGCCACCTGCAGGCACAGCCACAGTGTCAGCCAGCTTTTGCCTGCCTTGCTGGGACCTGCAAACAGCGCCAGACCTGCTGGGAGCAAATCAGGAATGATCCACTTGACCGGCGGCAGCGGCGTGGAGAGCAGTTCTTCGGCGGAGATCGTTTTTGGAAGTTTTTCATAATTCATTCGCATCGTCCTTTCTGTTTTGGTATATATCTATTATCTCATAGTATCGTAATTTTGTGTGTAGTAAGTTTTACTCTCTAGTGTTAAGTTGTACGGCTCACGCTGCCCCACACCCCCACAAACGCGCCAAACGGCGGGTGTTCTGGCTGTTTCGTATCCGTGTGCTGCGTGTGGCATCTGCCCCACACCGGGCGGATTTGGGCGGTTACTGCGAGTGAATCAGTTCTGATTCACTTTTACACCTTTCCCTCTGAATTGTGAATCAAATCTGATTCACTCCCAATAAATTTTCCGAAAGTATACTGTTTTGATTCACTACTTTTACTGGGCTGGAAAAAGTGAATCCGTTCGGTATACTTTCGGGATAACATTTCGATTTACAGCTGCATTTGCCCACCTTGCCCCAGCTGTGGGGACGATTTGCAAGGCTGCCGTTCGGCTGCAACGGCATCATGGGTATTTTCACCCCAGTCAGGTTCTCTGCCTGCCGCCCTCATTGTGTGAACTATGACTGGACGGAAGTATCTTTACGACCACATCTGTCATTGCGCTCCACTCCGCCACGGGGTGTTTACCAGAGACTGAATCGCTCGTGCCCGGTGGCAGTCATGGCGCGTACTCTGTCTGCGCTGCTGTACTCGTAAGTTGACGGCAATGTGGTGAATGTACCTTGCTTGTCGGATATGCAGTTTTCAAGGTGCCGAATCTATTTGAGACGGGGAGGTGCTCTTGCCAAAATCAAGGCAGCTCCTACGCGCTCACGCGGGTCTGACCGCACGGACTTTTCAGAACATAATTGATCACATTGATTTTGGGGATTTTGTAAGCGTTTGCCAGCCGGATGCAGCTGATTTCGCCCTCCCCCAGCAGGTCATACGCCGCGTGGCGGCTGATGCCCAGCATGGCTTGCAGATCCTTGACCGTTACAATGT
>OHAH01001625.1_pt1 | contig 13697 bp, 15 predicted proteins | sample 1577071 | NCBI WGS metagenome assembly OHAH01 (sample SAMEA3541520, study PRJEB24748) | human gut metagenome | biome: human gut; feature: human-associated habitat; material: faeces | place: China | collected 2012 | reverse complement strand
TTTACATCATTGTAGTTTCCCTTTTCATAGAGCTTAGACTGGGGTGAAGGGTTTCTCAGCCAGCCAGTCCAGCCAATGCTGGTCTTTCTGGCCGCCGTCCCACAGCCCTCCAAAATCACCACAGATGATCATGTAGTCATTTCGGCCCATCTGCGTTTGCTGGGGGAAGTATTTGCTTCCGAACCGCTGGAAGCCGCCGTGGGTGTCACCGGTGATATAGATCATGCGGCCTGCCTCCTTTGCATGGCCTGAGTGATCTCTGTTCCGTCCTTGAAGCAGATGAGCAGGCTATCCTTGTCCAACACCTTGATGTTGCTGACCAGCTGACGGACGGTGAGTTCATCAAAATCCGTAAGGGTACCGCTGGCCTGCTCCAATGCCATGTCAAGTTCTGCCAGCCTGCTCTCGAAGGCCGCTGCGCCTCGCTGTTCCTTTTCCAGCTCCGCTTTTTGGGCCATGAGCCTCGTCTTGGCTATGTTGACCTGTTGAAGCTCCTCATCATAGTCGGTACAGTCAGCGCCGGCACTGACGATCAGCTGGAACAGCTCCAGCTGTCGTTCCTGCAGGTTCCGGATCTGAAGCTCCACGGCAGGCAGGCTCATCGTCTGTTCTTCTCCGGCAAGGACGGCCGCAATACCGGCTTTCACCGCGTCCTTGGCGGCCTGCATCCGGAACAGCTCGTTCATAGCGGAGATGACGGCGTCGTGGATGTCGCCCTCATCCAGAGTGGGAGACTGCTTACAAATCTTCCTGCCATGCTCCAGCCGGTTCTGGCACCGCCAGACGACCCGTTTGACCCCTTTCTGCGTCCAGATCACCCGGCGATAAGGGCTGCCGCACTCCCCGCAGACCAGCAGCTCGCTGAGCACATACTTTCCGCAGTATTTCCCGAGCTGCGTCTTCGCTTTGGAGGATGTTTTCTTCAAGCTGGACCGGCGGGCCAGCTCCTCCTGTACCTTTTGGAAGGTCTCCCGGTCAATGATGGCCGGGTGGCAGTCATGGACATAGTATTTGGGAAGCTCGCCGTTGTTCACCCGCTTCTCTCTGGTGAACAGGTCAGCAATGTAGGTCTTCTGGAGAATGGCGTCACCAATATATTTTTCATTGCAAAGCATCTTCTGGACCACGCTGTCATGCCACACTGTTTTCCCTGTGGCTGTTTTGATCCCATCCGCCATCAGGTCGGTGGTGATCTGCCGGACGCTGTGTCCCAGCAGAAACCGGGAGAAGATGCGCCGGACAATGGCTGCCTGCTCCGGGTCGATCTCCGGCTGTCCGTCCGCACCCCAGCGGTAGCCGAGGAAGGTCTTGCAGTGGTAATAGACCTTTCCATCCTTGAAGTTCTTCCGGTGGCCCCACCTCACATTGCCGCTGAGGGATTCGCTTTCCGCCTGGGCCTGGCTCATCATGAAGGTGAGTATCATCTCGTTGTCCATGAAGAGGGTGTTCACATTCTCTTTCTCAAAGTAGACTCCCACGCCGTGCCGTTTCAGGCGGCGGACATAGTTCAGGCCATCCAGTGTGTTTCGGCAGAACCGGGACACCGATTTGGTGATGACCAAGTCGATTTTTCCACGCTCACAGTCCCGGATCATTTGGAGGAAATCTTTGCGCTTTTTGGCCGAGGTGCCGGTGATGCCCTCATCCGCATAGAGGCGGACCATTGTCCAATCCGGATTGGCGTCGATTTTTTCCGTGTAGTATTCGATCTGTGCCTCGTAGCTGGAGAGCTGCTCCTCCTTGTCAGTGGATACCCGGCAGTAAGGCGCAACTCGCAGGTGCTTTTTTCGAAGATCCCGTTCTGTCATCTGAGGGTCAGCCGGAATCATAGTGACCAGTTTGGGGGTGGGGGCGGTTTTCTGTATGTTCATGAGGCACACTCCTTTTGATCTTTTTGGGATAGGCTGATCTCTCCGCCTTTGCCGATGCACACATGGGTTACTGCCGACTCAAAAAGTTCCCACAGGGTTTCTTCGTTCTCCGGCTCCAGCTCCAGCTTCTGCCGCAGCAGTGCCCGCCTGTGGGCCGGCGTTGGATCGTTCAGGCCGGCATACCGCTCGGCAGCGGCGGCCATGATCAGTGTTTTCATATATTCCGGGTTGATATCGGCCCGGTTAAAGCAGAGGGCCAGTTCATTTTCGATGCGAAGGGCATCTGTTGAGGCAGGGGCGGCTTTAGGAAGCCGGATACACTCAGGAGAATGAGCCAGCACTTTGAGCTTCTGCACCACTCGTTCCAAAATGATGCTGTCATCAAGATATACACTGCCGCCGCACTCTGGATTTTTACACCGCCAGCGTGGGCGGCCACGGGATTTGGTATCCCGCGCCATCTTTTCTCCACAGAGGGCGCAGACCGCCTTGTCCCGTATAGGGATGATCTCGCTTGGGCATGGAGCGTAGGTGTTCTGTTCTCCCCGCCGCAGGCGGACAGCGAGAAATTCCTCATCTGTCACCAGCTGGGGATAGCCATCCATCCCGAGATACGCTGCCACATGGTGACACCCATCTCCTCATTCAGCTGGTCAGCCAGTTCTACATTTTTCTCTTTATCTCCGGTATCCCAATCAGAGGGGTAGTACCCGGTTTCGCCGCGCTTGATGCAGATCAGCTGGCCGGTGGTGAGCAAGGTAGAGAAGCACAGTTCCGGCAGTCCCTTTGCAATTCTGGGCGCAAACAGTTCTTTCTCTGTCTGGATGCTCCAGTCATCGCTGTTCCACAGATGAACATAGAGCTCTCCGCCATCCACAGAAATCTCACGCTGTTCAAAGCCTTCGCCCCAGCCGTCCGATGCCTGACCTGAGATGTACTCCTTGAGGGTATCCAGTTCGTGGGCGGAAAGTTCTCCGACCACGCGGCATTCTGCCACACCCCAGAGCTGTCCATTGCGCTCCTCTACGGTGAACACAGCAGAACGCACCTTCCTGTTGACCTCATCATCCACATCATACCAGTGCATGATGCCGTTTTCGTTTTCCTCCGGCATACGGTTTCCAACGAGGGCCTTGAGTATCTGGCCCTCGTAATTACGGAGGCCGTTACCCTCCAATTCTGTGCCGGTGTCCTCGATGTCGCCCCATTCGTTCCGCTCATAGAGATCGGCTGTAAGGGGCATATACAACTTCATAGTGGTGGGCTCAGGCGGCAGGACGGAAAAACTGTCCTCTCCGATGATTAGGGCCAGACAACTGCCATTGTCCCACTTCACATGGAATTGTCCGATGTCGTCGATACTTTCCAGCGTGCCCATGGTGCCGGACGGCACTGGGTGATACGGATCTTTCATCTCTCTGAGCTTGATTCGGCTCCCAGCGGGGTACTGGTTCCGCAGAAAAGCCAGCCATTCTCTCGGCACATTGTTCATCAGGTCATTCCTCCCATCGTCATGCCCTCTTGGGGCGTATTTTCATAATCCTCCAGCGGGCGGGGATTCTCCTCGCCGTAGAGGTCGTACAGGATATCGTCCACCTGCTTGCGGATTGCGGGATCATCGGTCAGGGTTTCGTAGCGGAAGCCGGTAACAGGGTGATTCGGAAGCTCATCTCGGATGCATTGGAGGAAAGTCTCCGCATCCGTATATTCCTGCTGTTCGCCGCTGGCAAATGTCACCCGGCCTATCACCGCCGCCTGCTCCGCCAGATTCTGCCGCTGGACTCGGAGATCAAAGGCCGTCAGGTAACCTGTTCCTCGTCCGCCAATTCTGCGGAGGTAATGAGCAGCTTCCCGCAGTAGAGGCCCTTGGCTGCTCTGTACACCGGATAGTCCCTCGGGTCGATCCCCCGCAGGGAAACGGAGGAGAAGTCGATCCTGCCGTGAGATATATGGGGAAGCACTCTCCGCCAGAGCCCGATGCGGGAGGAGAGCAGATAAACCGCCGCCAGCTTCTGGGGGCAGATAGAGGCTGTGCCGGCCTCCGGCCACTCAGACAGCCTGTGCCGATGGGCCGGTTCCAGCGCAAGAGGAAGCGTATTCCCTTTGGAAAGAGAGCTGGCCCGCTTCCATAACTTCTGGTGGCCTGCCATGCGGAGGCATCTCTCCGCAAGCTCCTGATAGCCAATAGTCCCTGCTTCCAACCGCTCCGGAATGTATGGGCAAACAGATTCCTGACAGGTGTGCCGCATATAGCTCCGGCAGTAGGTGCAGTCCACATCCTCTTTTTTGTAATGGAATCTGCACAGGACCATCATCCCGCCGCCCCGTTTCTGAAAGCCGGGAACACTCATCATCATCCGTTCCAAACCGGCCAACGGAGTGTCTTGTGAAAAATATTTTGTCATTGCTGTTCCTTTCCGCATAAAAAATGGGGCCTGCTTATCTGCCTATCAGCAGATGCAGGCCCCGTTCTTCCGGTACTCTTACAGATTCATTTGTGGTTCCTGTCCCTGGCTTTGCTCCAAACGCTCTGCCAGATCCGGGACGGTGTATTCGATCTTTGTTCTTGAAGTCTGCAGGGCCTTGAGCTGGCCATCCTCCGGCTCAGGTCCCTCATCCAGCAGATAATCTGTGGCCCGATAGAGCTGGGTTAACTCCTCCGGTGAAAAAAGCTGGGCTTTGGAGATCAGCCCGGAGCGGACGGCGAAGTCCTGTTTGGCTCCTTGGAAATCCTCCTCATAATAATGTCCATGACTCACCCCGGTCCTGTCATGATCCCAGATCCATGTGACAAATTGATAACCCCAGCCGTTTTCCAATTCACGCCCAGCCAGCACTGCGCCGCCAAAATCCGCCAGCAGATGGAATTTCTCACTCAGACCGCTGGCATGAAGGAGGGGGGCGGTCTGGACCGCTTCAACATAGGCATACACTTCATCTGCAGTCTGGGCAACTTTATGGTATAGTTCACCGGCTTCCGGCTGATTGCTTCCGGCAGGGAGGAGGAACACATCACTCCCCGCCGAAACAGAGAGAACCGGCTGGTTGTTCAGCAGCACTGTCAGCCGGTTCTTCTCCGGATGGCCTGCGGTGATTCCAGCTGCCCGCAGGCGGCGGGCTAACTCTGCAAAATATTTATTTTCCAAACTCATTCCTCCCCTGAAAATGAAAAAGCCGGAACCTCTTTTGAGATTCCGGCAGAAAAGAAAAAGCGGCAAATATTCCCCGCAGGAAACACCGCCGCTCTTTTCCGTTCTCTATATCATCTGATACCCGCGGGTTTGACTCTTATCAGAGTGAATAGCGCAAGGTCAAATATCGATAAAATGAGGCCCGTAGATTTACTCATCTACGGGCCTCGGAAGCCTTGAAAACACTGGGCTTTTACACCCAATATCTTTTTTAGCCTCCCTTTTTGGTGGAGGCGGCGGGAGTCGAACCCGCGTCCGAAAGCGCTTTAACAGGACTTTCTCCGGGCGCAGTCAGGATTTAAACATTCCCTCCGCGCAAGGACACCTGACAGACCTTACGCTTCAGTAGAGTCATGATGCGTGGGCGGGTCAACTCTTTCCCGCCTCACGGACGCCACGTTTACGACGCCTTCCCCGGCCCGTGGCCTCTCCGGTTCAGACGGCCGCCTACTTAGGCAGCGAGAGCAACTTCGTTGTTGTTCTTTAATTTATAAGTTACCCGTTTTATAGAGGCCAGGCGCCTCTGCCCGCTTATCCTGCCTCCACACCCCCGTCGAAACCGGTACGCCCCCGTGTGAGCGGCGCACGACAAGTGCGCCGCGAATACGGGAAACCCGTCAGGTATGCGAAAGCAAAAGGAAATGAAATTACATCTTCTCCGGCTCGGGATAGTCAACGCCCTGCGTATCCACGCGGATGGTCTTGATGACCTGTGGCTTTTTCGGCATGTCGTTGTACATGTTGCGGTTCACGCGGGAGATGTCCACAGCGGCCTGCGCATTCTCGGTGATCTTACCAAACGCCGCATACTGACCGTCAAGGTGCGGCGCGTCGGCCACCATGATGAAAAACTGGCTGCCCGCGCTGTCTGGGATCATCGTGCGCGCCATCGAGAGAACGCCCAGCGTGTGCTTAAGATCGTTCTTGAAGCCGTTGGCGGAAAATTCACCCTTGATCTCGTAGCCGGGGCCGCCTGTGCCGTTGCCGTCCGGGTCGCCGCCCTGGATCATAAAGCCGGGGATGACGCGGTGGAACACCACGCCGTCGTAAAAACCGGAGTTTGCCAGCGCGATGAAGTTGTTGACGGTGTTGGGCGCGATCTCTGGATAGAGTTCGCCGCTCATCACCGCGCCGCTTTCCATTTCGATGGTCACGATCGGATTTGCCATAATTTCTCTCCTTATCTCCGCGCTTTCATCGCGCGGTCGATCTCGCGCTTGGCGTCACGCTTGGCGGCGTCCTCGCGCTTGTCGTAGTTTTTCTTACCCTTGCACACACCGACTTCGACCTTCACGCGCGCGTCCTTGAAGTAAACGCTCAGCGGGATCAGCGCGTAGCCGTCCTGCTTGACGAGCGCGTAAAGCTTATTGATCTCGCGCTTGTGCAGAAGGAGTTTTTTCGGTCGATCCGGGTCGTGGTTGAAGATATTGCCCTTGTCGTAGGGCGAAATGTGCATCGACAGCACGTTCGCCTCGCCGTTTTTGACGATGACATAGCTGTCTTTCAGGTTGAGCGTGCCGGCGCGGATGGACTTGACCTCCGTGCCCTTGAGCTCGATGCCCGCCTCGTAGCGGTCTTCGACAAAATAGTCGTGGAACGCCTTGCGGTTCTGCGCCGCGATTTTTATCCCCTTTTTCTCCGCCACGGCACATCGCCTCCTTTGCGCTTCCATGATAGTGTAGCATACTTTTTCGCCCAGCACAAGGGCTGTCACAAAAACGTAACAATTCGAAAAAACGCCGCATTCCGCTCTATTCTGCCCATCCACTTTAATTTATAGTAGAATTCCGCCCGCCGCCGTGCTATAATTTTAGTATCTATCCCATGCTTTGGCGGCGATCCGCCGCACTCAGGAGGCAGTTTTATCATGGATCTGACCGAACGCCAGCTTTCCCGCGAGACGATCTACGAGGGAAAAATTCTGCATATCTACCGCGACGACGTGCTCCTGCCAAACGGCAGAACGAGCGTACGCGAAATCGCCGAGCATCCCGGCGGTGTCGCCATCGTCGCTCTTGACGAAAACGACAATGTGCTCACCGTGAAGCAGTACCGCTACGTCTTCTCCCGTGTGCTTGAGGAAATTCCCGCAGGGAAACTGGAGCGTGGCGAGGACCCCGATGAGGCCGCGCTGCGTGAGCTGAAGGAGGAAACGGGCGCAACGCCGAAGCGCATGACGAATCTCGGCAAGCTTCTCGTCTCCCCCGGCTGCTACAGCGAGGTGCTGCACCTTTATCTTGCCGAGGGTCTGACCTTCGGTGAGCAAAATCCTGACGAGGACGAGTTTTTAGAGCTTTACCGCACGCCGTTTTCCGACATGCTCGCACGCGTGATGCGCGGCGAGATCGAAGATGCGAAGACCGTCTGCGGTATCCTCAAGGTCCACGCCCTGCGCACAGCGCAAAAAGAGAGACAGGAGAAAGAAAACTGATGGAACAGAAGAAGACCGTCCTCATTGTCGAGGACGAGAAAAACATCGTCGATATCATCCGCTTCAACCTCCAGCGTACGGGCTATAACACGCTCGAGGCCTACGACGGTGAGGCGGGCCTTGCCATGGCGCGCGAGAAAAAGCCCGACCTCATTCTTCTCGACGTGATGATGCCCAAAATGATGGGCTTTGACGTCTGCCGCGCGCTGCGCGCCGAGGGTGACAACGTGCCCGTCATCATCCTGACCGCGCGCGAAGAGGAGGAGGACAAGATCTTGGGCCTTGAGATCGGCGCGGACGACTACATCACCAAGCCCTTTTCCATGCGCGAGCTGCTCGCGCGCGTCAAAGCGAACATCCGCCGCACAACGATGCTCTCCGCTCCCGCGGCGGAGGACAACGCCATGAGCGCCGGCGGCGGCATCACCATCAACACCGACAGCTTCCAGGTGCGCAAAAACGGCGTGCCCATCGACCTCACACAGCGCGAGTATGAGCTTTTGACGTTCCTCGCCAGCCACCCCGGCAAGGTCTTCTCCCGCGTCGACCTGATGGAGCAGGTCTGGAACTATGGCTACGTCGGCGACGACGCGCGCACGGTGGACGTCACCGTCCGCCGCCTGCGCGAAAAGATCGAGGACAACCCCGCCGCGCCGGCCTACATCCTCACGCGCCGCGGCGTGGGCTACTATTTCTCCGCGCAGGCGTAAGTTGCGCGCACTTTTCCGGGAAAGGAGTCTCCTGCTATGTTCCGCAGCCTGCATATGAAGCTCGTGATGATCATGCTGCTGCTCGTCACCTCGCTGATGGCGGTGGTGGGCGCGTTTTTGATGACCAGCATCACGAACTTCTATATTGACGATTTTTACGAGCAGATGAGCGAAGTGTTCGGCGAGTCCAACGCCGCGTTCGTGAGCTCACTGCGCGAAGAGGCCGCGCAGGAGGACGGCGCCGCGCGCCTGCAAACGATGCTCGAGGCCTACTCCGGCACACTGAGCATTGACTCGCGCAACCGCAACTACTATGTTCTCGACGGCCGCAGCGGCGAAGTGCTTGCTTCGAGCAACGAGGACGGCCAGCTGCTTGAGCAGACGGGAAATATCCTCACCGCGCGCAACGGCGAGGTCGGCGACCACAGCGACCTTGCCGCAAGCTATATGGATGTCGCCATCCCCATCTCCGGCGGCGACAACAGCTTCATCATCTACATCCGCGACAGTCGCACCACGGTCTCGTCGCTGAACTCTGAGCTGCTGTTCATCATTCTGCAAGCACTGCTCGTCGGTCTTCTCGTCTCGGTGCTTTTGTCGTTCCTGCTCGCCAAGACCATGATCGACCCCATTGAAAAACTGACCGAGGGCGCTGAGCGCATCGCGACCGGCGACTTCGACGAAACGCTTGCTGTCGAATCGACGGACGAGATCGGCGTTCTGACCACCACATTCAACGACATGGCGTCCGTGCTCCACTCCACGCTCGAAGCCGTGGAGAACGAGCGCAACAAGCTCGACACGCTGTTTCTCCACATGAGCGATGGCGTCGTCGCCTACGACGGCAGCGGCAAGCTCATCCACTGCAACCCCGCCGCGTGCGAGCTCTTAGGCCGCACGGCGGACGAGTGCGTGTACAGCGAGCTGTTTGAATCCATCTGCCCGTTTTCCCATGTCATCACCATGCAGCGCAGCGACTATGTCGAGGGCGAGCTCACTGCCGGCGAGCGCAGCGTGGAGATCTACTTCGCTCCCTTCTCCGATGAGGAGAGCGGCGGCGTTCTCATCGTGCTGCACGATGTGACCGAGCACCGCAAGACCGAGGAGCGCCGCAAGGAATTTGTCGCCAATGTCTCCCACGAGCTGCGCACGCCGCTCACAAATGTCCGCTCCTATGCCGAGACCATCCGCGAGGCGGGCGACGACTTGAGCCGCGAGACGGAAAACGACTTCCTCGATGTCGTCATCAGCGAAACAGACCGCATGACCCACATCGTGCAGGACCTTCTGACGCTCTCGCGCCTTGACTCCGGCCGCAGCGAGATGAATATGGCGCGCTTCCCGTTCTCCGCCGCCATCGACTCCGTGCTCCGCTCGACGGAGCTTGAGGCCCGCCGCCACAAGCACGAGCTCACGCACGACTATACCGAAAATCTCCCGCTCATCATGGGCGATCGCGGCCGCATCGAGCAGGTCATGCTCAACGTCCTCAGCAATGCCGTCAAGTACACGCCCGACGGCGGCCACATCCGTGTCACCGCGGGCAGCGAGGGCGAAACTGTCTGGATGGAGGTCGCGGACGACGGCATCGGCATTCCCGAGGCCGACCGCAGCCGCATTTTCGAGCGCTTCTACCGCGTCGACAAAGCAAGATCGCGCGAATCCGGCGGCACAGGCCTCGGCCTTTCCATCGCGACGGAGATCGTCCAGCGTCACCACGGCTCGCTCACGCTCGTTGACCGCCCCGGCCCCGGCACGACCGTCCGCTTAGAGCTGCCCATCACCCAGCCCATCGGCGGGGAGGATTCCCATGAATAAGAACGCCACGCTCATGAGCCATCTGCAAAACGCCGCGATCGCCGTTTTGACCGTTACCGCCGTGCTGCTTCTGATCCAGACGCCGCTTGTCGGCGACCTTGCGGGCAAGACGCCCTACGAGCTCGCGCAGGACTGGCTCGCGGGCGACACCTCGACCGATACCGCCGTCACCACCGATCTGACCGAGCTCGCGCTCCCCGTGCGCGTGGTGTTCACGAACGAATACGCCCGCTACGGGCTCAGCGCCATCACGACGCTTGACACAGATTTTGAGCTCGCCGGCGCGTTTTTCGGCGAGGCGCTTGGCTCTGCTACCACTTATGAAGCGTGCAGCGGTGAAAAGCTGCTCACCGCACTGCACGCGAGCAGCATCTACCTCGATCTGGAGGCCCCCACGCCGCTCGAAGTGCTCAGCCGCATTCTCGGCGTCAACGACGCGCCGGAGTCCTCGCTCCTGCGCGTCACGCGGCTTGTGCTCTGCCCCGCGGAAAACGGCGCAACGCTCTACTTACAGGACGCCAATCAGGGCTTTTTTGTCAGCCGGACGGAGATAAGCAGCGCGACACTGCGCGAAGCGCTCGCCTCGCTCGATGGCAACGGCACAGATTTTGCGTTCTCGCTCTCCGGCGAGTTCTCTCAGCTCTCGCCCTACACGCTCATTTTCAGCGAACCGCCGCAGCGCTACACGCTCTCGGCGAGCAATGCCCTCACCGATCAGGCGACATTTCTGCGCCTTGCGGAGTTCAACCCCCACACGGAAAGCGGCTACACCGACTCCTCCGGCAGCACCATTATCAAAGAGGTCTACGGCACGCTGCGCCTTGAGCCCGACGGCAGCGTCTTCTATCAGGGCGCGGACGAGGCCGAGGCGGGCTCGATCTACTATGTCTCCGCCGCCTCGACCGGAAAGCCCACGATGCTCGAAGCCGTCGCGGGCGCGCAGCGCCTCGCCTTCACGCTGCTTCGCGACGTAAGCGGCGACGCCGAGCTCTATCTCAGCGAGATCGACAGCAGCAACAAGCGCTTCACCGTGAGCTTTGACTATGCGGTCGGCGGTACGCCGCTGCGCTTTTCCGACGGCAGCCACGCCGCCACGGTCACGATCGAAGACCAGACCATCACGGAATTTTCCCTCCACTGCCGCAGCTATACGCTCAGCGATTCGCCCGCACTGCTGCTGCCCATCCGGCAGGCCGCGGCCATCGCGGACAGCCAATATTTGAGCGCCGAGCTGCACGTCTGCTACGACGAGCACGGCGCGGACACCGTCGGCGTCGGCTGGTTTGCCGACTGATCTTTCCGGAAAGGACGCCCGAACATGAAAACCTCGCGGCTCAAAAATATCGTCATCGTCATTTTGCTGCTCGTCAACGCGTTTCTGCTCTTTCTGCTGCTCAGCCGCCGCGCCGGGGAGCGCGACTCGAACGAGCGCCGCGTCGAGCAGCTCTGCACGCTTTTTGAAAAAAACGGCGTCGCCTTTGACCGCGCACTGCTGCCCGATGAGGAAACGCACCTCTCCCTCTCGCTTGAGCGCGACGCCGCACGCGAAGAGGCTTTCGCCTCCGCCCTGCTCGGCACTGCCGAGAGCAGCAATTCCGGCGGCGGTGTGAGCCGCTTCACCGGCGAATACGGCTCGTGTTCCTCACCGACGCCCCGACGATCCGCGACGTGCTGCTCTTCCCGCACATGCGTCCGGAATCGGGCAACTAAGAAGCCCATGGATCGACTCGACTCGATCCGACGCAGCCGGGCTGCGGAACTCCTCGCGGCGACGATCCCGAGAGCTTTAGCAAACAGCTTTTCAAAACGTTTGGCTACACTTTTCTCACCTCCCAGCTCACGGATGGCAGCGGCAGCGTCACGGGCATACGCAGCGAAAAAGGCCGGCTCATCTTTAACGCCTCGCTGACGCTCACGTTTTCTGACAGCTCGCTCACCGGCGTTTCCGGTACCTTTCTGCCCGCGCTCGACGAGGGCCGCCGCACAGACGGCCTCGACGCGGTCGACGCGCTTGTGCATTTTCTGGACTTTTGCAGCGCTTCGGGCGTCGTATGTACCGAGGTCCGAGCGCTGGACGAAGGGTATCTTCTCCAGACGTCGTCTGCCTCGCCGCTTCGGCTGCAAGGCGTGTGGCGCATCTCCACGGATGTCAGCAGTTATTATGTGAACTGCAAGACCGGCGAGATCACACGAGAATGAAATTTTTCTTGCAGCATTTCTAATTTCTTACTGTGCAGCATTGCTTTTTCTGTTTTTTTTGGTATACTGTTGATGTATTATGTGAATACCATGAGCAGGCGGTTTTCCCCTGCTGTTTTACGATAACGAAAAGAAGTCTCACCGTCTCTTATTAAGGAGTTACTATGACGAAATACATCGTGCAGGGCGGTCATCCGCTCTTTGGTGAAGTGCGCATCAGCGGCGCAAAGAACGCCGCGGTCGCCATCATTCCCGCCGCCCTTCTGGTCGACGGCGTCTGCCGCATCGAAAATATTCCCCAGATCTCCGACGTGACCGCGCTGCTCAAAATTTTAGAGCAGCTCGGCGCGAATGTCCGTTTCCTCAACCGCAGCGATGTTGAGATCGACTGCCGCCATATTGCCACCACGCAGGTCTCGCAGGAGCTCGCGCACAAGATCCGCGCCTCCTACTACCTCATCGGCGCGCTGCTCGGCCGCTTCGGCGAGGCTGAGGTCTCGATGCCCGGCGGCTGCAACTTCGGCGGCGTGCGTCCCATCGACCAGCATGTCAAGGGCTTCGCCGCCATGGGCGCCGAGGTGCGCGAGGGCGACTTCATCTGCGCCAAGGCAAGCGGCGACCGCATGAAGGGCGCGAACGTCTACCTCGACGTGGTCTCCGTCGGTGCGACGATGAACATTATGATGGCCGCGGCGCTCGCCGACGGCACCACCGTCATCGAAAACGCTGCCAAGGAGCCGCATATCGTCGACCTTGCCAACTTCTTAAACTCCATGGGCGCGAACATCAAGGGTGCCGGCACCGACACCATCCGCATTTTCGGCGTGGACAAGCTCCACGGCGGCACGTATGCCATTATCCCCGACCAGATCGAGGCGGGCACCTACATGGCGGCTGTCGCCGCCTGCGGCGGACAAGTCCTCGTGCGCGGCATCATCCCCAAGCACATGGACTGCATCACCGCCAAGCTCCAGGAGATGGGCGTGCAGGTCGAGGAGCAGGACGACACGCTGCTCGTGCGCCGCTCGGGCAAGCTTCGCCGCACCAACGTCAAGACGCTGCCCTATCCCGGCTTCCCGACCGATATGCAGCCACAGATCACCGTTGCCCTCTGCCTTGCCGAGGGGACGAGCATGGTCACCGAGGGCGTGTGGGACAACCGTTACCGCTACGTCGGCGAACTGACGCGCATGGGCGCGCAGATCCGCGTCGAGGGCCGCAGCGCCGTCATCGAAGGCGTCGACCACCTGACCGCTGCGAGCGTGCAGGCCTACGATCTCCGCGCAGGCGCCGCCATGGTCATCGCCGCGCTGGCCGCTGAGGGCACGAGCGAGGTCTCGAACGTCCACTATATCGAGCGCGGCTATGAGGATATCATCGGCAAGCTCCGCAACCTCGGCGCGCAGATCGACAGCGTCGAGTGCGACGAGACCGTTGAGACCCGCCAGATCGGCTGATTCAATCAAAAAAGCGCCTT
>OHAH01001622.1_pt1 | contig 13717 bp, 10 predicted proteins | sample 1577071 | NCBI WGS metagenome assembly OHAH01 (sample SAMEA3541520, study PRJEB24748) | human gut metagenome | biome: human gut; feature: human-associated habitat; material: faeces | place: China | collected 2012 | reverse complement strand
TTGACCGTGCCATCTCTGCCAAGACGGACAACCGTCCAGAGTTCCAGCAGATGATAAAAGACAGCGACAAGAAGCTGTTTGACATTGTGCTGGTCTGGAAACTCGACCGCTTTGCTCGAAACCGCTACGACAGTGCTCGGTACAAGACCCAGCTGAAGAAGAATGGTGTCAAGCTCATGTTTGCCACCGAGATCATCTCCGAGGGGCCGGAAGGCATCATTCTGGAATCGGTGCTGGAAGGTTATGCGGAGTATTATTCCGCTGACCTGTCTGAAAAGGTCATTCGTGGCATGACCGAAAACGCACTGAAGGGAAAGTTCACTGGCGGTGCCATTCCCTTTGGCTACATCATCAACGCAGACCACCGCTTTGAAATCGACCCGTTGACTGCTCCCTTTGTGGCAGAAACCTTCCAGCGGTACAACGATGGCCAGACCATGCGGGAAATTCGGGATTGGCTGAACGAAAAGGGCGTCAAGAACCAGCGTGGCGGGCTGATGACCTTCAACACTATTCAGCATATGCTGAACAATCGCCGCTACATCGGGGAGCTGAAATTCCGGGATGTAGTCGTACCGGATGCTATCTCGCCCATCATTCCACTGGAATTGTTTGAGGATGTGCAGGAGAAGATCGCCAAAAACAAGAAAGCCCCTGCCCGTAGAAAGGCAGAGGATGACTCCCTGCTCACCACCAAGCTGTTCTGCGGCTATTGTGGGGCGTTGATGTTTGGCGAAAGTGGCACGAGCCGGACGGGCGAAGTCCACCGCTATTATAAATGCGCTACTGCCAAAAAGCATAAAGGCTGCAAGAAAAAGACTGTCCGTAAACAGTGGCTGGAAGATCTTGTGGTCAACCAGACCATGCAACTTGTGAAAGACGATGCCGCTATGGAGTCCATCATTGCCAAGGTGATGGAACTGCAAAACAAGGAAAACACCAACATTCCTCTTTATGAAAAGCAGCTCCGGGATGCGGAATCGGGTATCCAGAATATGCTGAATGCGATTCAGGCCGGTATCCTGACCAGTTCCACCAAGGAGCGGTTGGAGCAGCTCGAAGAAACCAAGCGTGAACTTGAAGCCCGCATTGCAGAAGAGAAGCTGGCAAAGCCCAAGGTCACGGAGGAGTTCATCTGGTTCTGGCTGCTGCGGTTCCGCAAGCTGGACATGCGCCTGAAAGACCAGCGGCAGGCACTGGTGGATACCTTCATCAATGCGATTTACCTGTATGACGATAAGGTTTTGATAACCTTCAATTATAAAGAGGGAACACAGACCGTCACCTTTGGAGAAGCGTCAGAAGTTGCATCCGAGGGAAGTGGTTCGGATTTGGATTGCATTCCTGCACCACAAAAAAGACAGCTATCAAAAGCTGTCTTTTTTGTTTTACATGACTATTTCCCTTTGGCTGCAACGGCGGATAACAGGACTTGAACAGCACTGCAACGCCGCAGGCGGGGCAACGTGTAGGAATGTCTACCAGGAGGACTGCCACTGAAATAGAAAATCCGAACCTTTTCTCGATAGGAGAAGGGTTCGGATTTTTTGGTTTATTGGTTCTTGGATCGTGCCGGAATTTACGGCTCAGGCAAGGCTTTCAATTTTTCGAGCCATAAAGGCTCCGAAAAAGGTTCCGGGGCTTGTGTATTTTTCAGAGAGCTATTTTGCAACAGTCCGGAACGGATTTACTTTCCAAGTACAACGGAAAGTCCGATCTCCTTTTCCGTCTCGCTCAGGTCAAGAGCGCCGCCATCGGCGACGGTCACGCGCAGCTCGTAGAGCGTACCGGCGGTAAGTTCCGTTACAGCCTTGCCGTCCTCGTCTGTGATCGACCACAGTGCAGGATCGACCTTTGCCAGCTTGCCGTCCGTGCCATAGGTGTAGAGGTTCAGACCGGATGTACTGCCGGACAGGTTGTTCATACGGAAAGCCACCGTGGTGTTGGGATGTACGTTGCGGACGGTCACAGTGTTGCGCCAGCTTGCAACGGTGCCTTCGCCGCCGTCCTGCGCAAACTGTTCCTGCGAGAGGACATTTCTTGCTGCCTGATCAAGATCGACCTTGCGGTAGGGCATTTCGGGCAGATAAACGAAACGGTCCTGCAAACGAAGCAGTTCCAGATAGCCTGTCGGGCAGTAGAGCGCATTGCCGCTGTTGCCGGCATACATTCCAATGGCCATGTTGTTATAGCCGTACTTGTTGGAAACATCCATCGTGAAAACCGTCTCGCCGGTTTCAAAGTCCAGAATGATGTACTGCCACATCCCGGTCGTCACATCCTGCACATAGCCGTAGATATAGCCCGTTGCGGTGGAGAGTTTCAGGATGGAGGTGTCGCTCAGGTCGTTCCGGCACCAGACGCTCTTCATCTCGTAGCCGTTTGCGGTCTTTACGGTGTCCACGCGCTCGATGCCGGGGGCGATCATGATGTTGCCCTTCATGAGCCAGTTCTGGTCGTAAATATTGGCGTAGCTCTGGATGGAGGAGTCGTTGTTGGGATCAGCCAGACCTGCATTGCCCGCACCGAACCAGTTGCAGACGATGGTGCTGACGGTGCCCTCGCCGTCGTCATAGACGATGGCAGAGTTCTCAACGGCTACCTGATAGCCCTCGGGCAGGTCATCCAGCACCGGGGTGCTTGCCACGACCTCGCCGGTCTTCATATCGAGTGCAAGAAGGTTTACAGGGTCCTGATTATCCGTGAACAGCACAAGGTTCGGTGTCAGCGTGGGCGAGCAACCGCCGCCCCACGCAAGACCGCCGCCGGTGGTCTTATCGCCTTCGCCGCTCACCTTTGCACCCGCGCTCTCATAGGGCGTGCACCATACAACGTCTACGCCTTCTTCTGCGCGCAGAAGATAGCAGTTCTGGTTGGTCAGGACCACCGCACCGTCCTTGGAGGCGGCGATGCCGTTTTCAGCGCCCTCGCCGGGGGTCAGTTCGTGGACAAAAACAGCCTTTGAAAGGTCTGTCTGCTCGCCGTTCAGGATCGCATCAATGGCCGAGCGGGCAATATAGCCGATGACGCCCTGCTGCTGGCGCTGCGGATAAATGCGGAAGCCTCCCGTTGCAAACCAGAGGTTTCCGTCATAGTCAAAGACCACGGACAGAAGATTCTGCGTCAGTTCTTTTCCAAGCGCGGCCTCGGCTGCAGCTTTGATATCAATGTCCAGCACCTTTTCAAATTCCGGCAGAACATTGCCGTTTTCATCCGTTGCGCGGAGCATCAGCACATGGTTGTTGCTCGTGGGGCAGACGATGCGGTTGGATTCGTCAAGGAAGGTATAGGAGCTCTGGATAACGTAACCGCCGCCGTCATGCTTCTTTGGCGAGAAATAGCCGAGCGTCTTTGTCTCTTCGGCGTTCAGGTCTCGGATGGCGATGCCGCCCAGCAGCGGCACAACGGCATGACCGTAGCTGTCAAAGTAGATGGCGGGCGAAGCGTTCGCGTTCGTCGTCTCATAGGAAACGTTGATCTCCGGATAGATGGCAAGCGGCAGGATCTCATCCGTCGAGTCGGTGTTGTAGCCGTCGTGATGAATGTTTGCATCGCTCTTGGCCATGTAAGGGTTTTCCTCTATCTGCTTGGGGTTCAGAGCCTTTACCGGCAGCGCCGCAGAGGCTTGTTCCGCTGAAGAGGGCTGTACCGCAGCGGACGGGGCAGCGGGCTGCGAAGCGGCAGCACTGTCTGCCGGCGTCTGTGTTCCGCCGCAGGCAGCCATGGAAAGGCACAATGCTGCGGTCAGCGACAGGCTTAACGCAGAATGGACGATGTTTCTCTTTTTCATAAACCGTTCTCCTTGTTGTGTTCGTTTCGGTCAGACCAGTGCTGCTCCGCCTGATTTTTTTCCATCCAGCCAGATGCGGAATCCCTGCCGCAAGGCGGCTTCGGTCACCGGCTCCAGCAGAAAATAGTCTGCACGCAACCGGAAGGCATGGAGCGAAAAATCCAGATCGCTGCACCAGATAATGCGTGTCTGTGGACAAAGCGCGCGCAGATGCTCTACTGCATTCAATCCGTCGACCCCCGGCAGGGCGATCACGGCATTTGTCAGCGGCTCGTTGCGTGCAGCCTCAAAAAAGCTTTCCTGATCGTGGTAACAGTCCATTTTCGGGAACAAGCAATGTTCGGCGCAGAACCGCGAGATCTGCTCTGCCAGAAAAGCTTCCTGCGCCCTGCTGCTTGTCAGCACGGCAATTCGGTACACAGCGTGCCTCCTTTCTCTTGCGCCATCGTTGGCGTTCTCTGCTTTCAGTATACGGACAGGCATGGTCTTTTCAAGCCATTTAGCACGAAAGCCCCTTTTCCGTCACGAAATCCCATTTTCGGCTGCGACATAACCGGGCAACTGTGCTATAATCAGGATGAAAGAGTTTATAAAGGAGGTTGGAAGCTGTAAAACGGCTTCCTGATACAGCATGAGGATCGCAATCGTCGATGACCTTGATACCGAGCGCACACTGCTGAAGGAGCGCTTGGTGCGGCAGCTGAGTCAGCGCGGCGCAGATGCGGAAATTTTAGAGTTTGACAGCGGGGAAGCCTTTCTGGCGGCAGAAAAAGAGCAGCGCTTTACCGCCGCATTTCTGGATATTTACATGAATGGTTTAAGCGGCATGGATGCGGCAAGAGAACTTCGGAAAACCGATGCAGACTGCCTTCTGGTTTTTACCACCACCTCGACAGACCACGCACTCGAGGGCTTTCAGGTGCGGGCATTTCATTATCTGGTCAAGCCCTTTTCTGAGGCCGAGCTGTCCGGTCTGTTGGATGAAATGCTCGCAAAACTCCCCCGCCCGGAGCCGGTTTTGACGGTGAAGGTGGATGGCAGCGACATCCATTTGCGCTATCGTGATATCATATCCGCCGAGCATTTCGCCCACATCATCAATATCCGCACCACTGCCGGCAAAACGCTTGCTACGCGCCAGAGCTTCAAAGCGTTCACCGAGCCGCTCAAAAAGGACCCGCGCTTTTTTGTCTGCGGACGTGGCGCGATCATCAATATGGAGAATGCTGCCGATTTTCAGGCTGCCGCCTTCTGTATGACGGACGGCAGCCGCGTCTATGTCAGTCAGGAGCTTTTGAAAGCTGCCCGGCAGGCCTTTATGGAATTTCTGCTGCAAAGGGGGCGTGCGGATTGAAGGACGTTCTGCGCCCGGTTCTGGAACTTACGGTCGTGTTTCCCGGTTTGCTGCTTGCGTATTTTCCGGTAGGTTCCTATCTGAAGCTGCCGCCCGCAAAGCTTGCAGCAGGGGCGGTGCCGCTGCTGCTCGGGCTTTGCCTTGGCGGCGGGCTGCTTTGCTATCATTTCGGTCTCTCGACCGCGTTCCCCTTGCTGCTCATAACGATTGTGACAATTTTCCTGTATCTCAAAACGCTGCGGCTCTCTCTCTGGAAATCCGGGACCATCGCGCTGGCGGTCTGCGCGGTATTTGCGTGCCTGAATAGCTTGTCCCGGGCCGTCGGCACGGCAATCGTGATCCGGATGCAGCTGCCGCCGGACAAGCCGTGGTTCTGCTTTGGCGCCTGCATCTTTTATAATGCGGTCTGCTGGCTGATCACTGCCGCAGCCTATTATCCCGCCACCCACGCAGTACGCGCGATGGTGGAGGATGACAATTTTGCGCAGACGTGGTATGTGTTCTGGGTACTGCCGCTGGTGTTCATCCTGCTGAACCTTTTTATAACCCCGCGCTACCAGATAACGCTCCGGACAGGGCGGGTCTTGCAGGTCTACATCGTTATGAGCATCGCGCTTTTGTTTCTGATGTTCATGTTCAATGCGATCTTTCTGCTGATGGCAAACAGCCTTAACCGGAATGCAAGGTTGCAGCAGGAAAATCAGTTTCTTTCCATGCAGCAACAGCGCTATGAAAGCCTGAAAGCCGCCATTGAAGAAGCCCGGCAGGCGCGGCACGATATGCGCCACCAGCTGAATCAGATCTCCGCACTGGCCGAGGCAGGAGATCTGGATAACCTGAAGGCTTACCTTGCAAAAACGGTCTCCCGGATCCCGGATCTGGATATGAATTTCTGCGAAAACCGTGCAGCGGACAGTGTTGTCGGCTATTATTGTGCCCTTGCAAAGCGTGAGGGTGTTCCCTTTTGTGCCAAACTCGACTTACCACAGGTGCTTCCTGTGGACGAGATCGATCTGTGTCTGGTGCTGTCTAATCTTCTGGAAAATGCATTTGAAGCCAGCCTTCGCACTGCACCCGCCCGGCGGAAGATCGAGATCACCGCGTATGTCCATGCCGAGCGGCTTCTTCTGGTCGAAGTGGAAAACGCATTTGACGGCGCAGTTCACGAAAAAAGCGGGGTGTTCCGCTCTTCCAAGCGAAGGGAAAACGGGATCGGCATCCAGTCTGTCCGCCATATTGCAGAAAAGACCGGCGGGGCAAGCACGTTTACCTATCAGAACGGCATTTTCTCAGCCAAAGTTATGCTCTGCGGATAAGGAGCCTTTTGCTTTGGCGGGAATTTTTATGCCCGGATTTTTACAAAAAATTCACGCTGGCAGGGTTGCCGCCGCATACCGGATGTGCTATGATGAAGTGCAAAATTTGAAGCGGAGCGATGGATTTTGATTTGTCAAGCTCGCGGAATCAGGAGGAACTACCCATGCAGAAGAATTATGTACAGGAAATTCTGAGCATCATTCACAGCGGTCTGCCCAAGGCGGAACTGGCTGAAAAACTGTCTGATTACCATGAAAAAGATCTGGCGGATGCGTTGGAGGCGCTGACTCCCGCTGAACGCCAGTCGCTCTATTCCATTCTGGGTGTGGATACCGTTGCCGAGATCTTTACCTATCTGGACGATGCCGAGCCGTACCTGAAGGAGCTGCCCAGCCACGAGGCCGCCAAGGTCATTTCCAACATGGACTCGGACGATGCGGTGGACGCACTGGAGGATCTTGACGATACCGATAAAAACGAGATCGTCAACAAGCTGGACAAGGACTCGGTGGAAGATGTGAAGATGCTGCTCTCCTATGACGAGGATGAGATCGGCAGCAGGATGACCACCAACTACATCTCCATCAAAAACGATATGACCATCCGGCAGGCGATGAGCGAGCTGGTAAAACAGGCCGGAGAAAACGACAACATCTCCACCCTGTATGTGGTGGATAAAAACGAGCACTTCTACGGCGCCATCGACCTGAAAGACCTCATCATTGCCCGGGCAGAGGAAAGCTTGGAAAGCCTGATCGTCCGCTCCTATCCCTATGTCACCGACCGGGAGCAGATCAGCGATTGTATCGACCGCATCGTGGACTATGCGGAGCGCAGTCTGCCCGTGCTGAACGATGCCGGTAAGCTGGTGGGCATCATCACCTCGTCCGATGTGGTCGAGCTGGTCGATGATGAGATGGGCGATGATTACGCAAAGCTGGGCGGTCTGACCGGCGAGGAGGATCTGAACGAAAACGTATTTGAAAGCGTGAAAAAGCGTCTCCCGTGGCTGATCGCGCTGCTGTTCCTCGGGATGCTGGTCTCCTCGGTCGTCGGCGCGTTTGAATCGGTGGTAGCGGTGCTGCCGGTGGTCATCTGCTTCCAGTCCATGGTGCTGGATATGGCCGGTAACGTCGGTACCCAGTCGCTGGCGGTGACCATCCGTGTGCTGGTGGACGAAAATCTGACCCTTTCCAAAAAATTGCAGCTGCTCTGGAAAGAGACCCGCGTGGGGCTTTTGAACGGCGCCATTCTGGCCGTGATGGCCTTGGGCTTTCTGGGCTGCTACATCCACTTTTTCAAGGGCTATGTCTGGACCTCGGCCTTTTTGCTGTCCGGCTGCGTCGGGCTGTCGCTGATCGTGTCCATGGTCATTTCCAGTCTGGTGGGCACGCTGATCCCGATGCTGTTCCACAAGATCCATATCGACCCGGCGGTTGCTTCCGGCCCGCTGATCACCACGATCAACGATCTGGTGGCCGTTGTGGTCTACTATGGCCTTGCCATGGTCGTGCTGATCGATCTGTTCCACCTTGCATAACGGGTGCATCAAAAAGGGCGATCCCTCCGGGGAACGCCCTTTTTTGTTGTGCAAACTTTTGCTAACAATGTTAATATGTCCTAACATCGTCAGAAAATATTGAAAACGCCCGAAAGCGTGCTAAAATATAAAGATAAAGAGCCCGCCCCGCTCCGGGCGCGGGTACACAGATGGGAAATACAGAAACGAGGGGTAAATATGTTTGATACAAAAAAGCTTGCACTGTTTTTGGGCGGTGTGGTGTTCGGCTCTGCCGGTTTCAAGGTGCTGTCCAGCAAGGACGCCAAAAAGGTCTACACCCAGACCACTGCTGCGGTGCTGCGGATGAAGGACTGCACCATGCAGACCGTGAATAAGGTGCAGGAGGAGGCCGGTGACATCCTTGCCGATGCAAAGGCCATCAACGAGAGCCGCGCCGCCGAGGCTGCACAGGAGGTCATCGAGGATACGGCTGAAGAAGAGCAGCCCGCAGAGCAGACTGCACAGTGATATAGCGCAGCGGAGCCGCCCTTGGGCGGCTCTTTTTTACACAGAGGGGTAAGAAGAACAATGAAATGTACGATCTTACATGAAGGCAGGGGACGGATGCGGGTGCACGTCTGCGCCGTGCGCATGACCCTGCACCGGGCAGATGTGCTGGAAGCCTACCTGAACGGGCAGGACATGATCCAGAAAGCCACCGTCTACGAGCGCACCGGAGATGTGGTGCTGACCTACCGGGGCAGCCGGAAGGACGCTGCCGCCCTGCTGGCGGCCTACCGCTTTGACAACGAAGAATTGGAGGCGCTGGTCACCTCCCACGACAGCCGGAAGATCAATCAGGAATATCAGGAGAAGATGGTCAGCCTTGTGACGGGCCGGGTGTTCCGCAAGGTGTTCCTGCCTGCGCCCATCGCGGCGGCGTATACGGTGTGGCGCTCCATCGCCTTTGTCTGGAAGGGCATCCGCTGCCTGCTGCACCGCAAGCTGGAAGTAGAGGTGCTGGATGCGCTCAGCATCACAGCCTCCCTCCTGCGGGGCGATTACAGCACCGCAGGCTCGGTGATGTTCCTGCTGACGGTGGGCAGCCTGCTGGAGGAGTGGACGCGGAAAAAGAGCTTGGATGACCTTGCCCGCAGCATGGCGCTGAACGTGGATAAGGTCTGGGTGCGCACCCCGCAGGGCGAGGTGCTGGTGCCGTTGACCCGCGTCCACGCAGGGGACGAGGTAGTGGTGCGCTCCGGCAATATGATCCCGTTGGACGGCACGGTGCTGGAGGGCGAAGCCATGGTGAACCAGGCCGCCCTGACCGGCGAGTCTATGCCGGTACGCAAGACCACCGGTGCCACTGTCTACGCAGGAACAGTGGTGGAAGAGGGCGAGTGCGTTCTTGTGGCCAAGGCAGAGGGCGGCGCCAACCGCTACGATAAGATCGTGGCCATGATCGAGGAATCGGAAAAGCTCAAGTCCGGTACTGAGAACCGGGCTTTGCTGCTGGCCGACCGTCTGGTGCCTTGGTGCCTTGCCGGTACGGTGGCTACCTACGCCTTTACCCGCAACGTAACCCGCGCCATCTCCATTTTGATGGTGGACTTCTCCTGTGCGCTGAAGCTTTCCATGCCGCTGGCGGTGCTCTCTGCCATGCGGGAGTGCGGGGAATACCACATCACCGTAAAGGGCGGCAAGTATCTGGAAGCGCTGGCAAAGGCGGACACCATTGTGTTCGATAAGACCGGCACCCTCACCCACGCCACCCCGCAGGTGGTGCAGGTGGTGCCTTTCTCCGGCTGCGGGGAGCAGGAGGTATTGCAGCTTGCGGCCTGTCTGGAAGAGCATTTCCCCCATTCCATGGCAAACGCTGTCGTCCGCGCCGCCAGGGAGCGGGGCATCTCCCACGAAGAGATGCACTCCGAGGTGGAGTATATCGTGGCGCACGGCATTGCCAGCCGGGTGGGCGGCACGCGGGTGGTCATCGGCAGCGCCCACTTCATTTTTGAGGACGAGGGCTGCACCATTCCGGCAGGGGAACAGGCAAAATTCGATGCGCTGGACCCGCAGTATTCCCACCTGTATCTGGCTGCTTCCGGGGTGCTGGCGGGGGTCATCTGCATCGCAGACCCCCTGCGCCCGGAGGCGGCACAGGTGCTGCATAAGCTTCGGAGACTGGGCATCACCCAGACCGTCATGATGACCGGCGACAGTGACCGCACCGCCCGCGCCATTGCGGCGCAGGTGGGGGTGGACCGCTGCTTTGCAGAGGTGCTGCCGGAGGATAAAGCCGCCTTTGTCCGTGACGCCAAAGCCGAAGGACATACGGTGGTGATGATTGGCGACGGCATCAACGATTCTCCTGCCTTGTCGGCGGCAGATATCGGCATCGCCATCCATTCCGGTGCCGCCATCGCCCGGGAGATCGCAGATGTGACCATCCGCGCCGACAGTCTGGAAGAGCTGGTGACCTTAAAAGCCATTGCCAACGCCCTGCAAAAGCGGGTGGGCGGCAATTACCGGTTCGTCCTCAGCTTCAACTCCGCGCTCATCCTTCTGGGCGCGCTGGGCATCCTGCCCCCGGCTACCAGCGCGATGCTGCATAACCTCTCCACCCTTGGCATCAGCCTGCGCAGCATGACAGACCTGCTGGAGCAGAAGCCTTTACCGTGAAAATGGAACGCCGGAGCGTCCGCAGACGCTCCGGCGTACCGAAATTATAAATAGCTTTTCCGCTGAAAATGCCCAGAGCATAGCGGAGGGCATTCAAAATCGTCTTAGCCAAAAGGGAGGCGCTGCACGATATTGTGCGGCGGCCTCCCTTTTTTGTTTCAGATAAACCGGCAGAAGCCCAGCCAGCAGCCCAGCAGGAAAAAGAGCAGTGCCTTGCCCAGCACCGGCAGCCACGGGCGCTTGCACAGCGCCAAATCCCACCGGTGGATGTTCTGCTTGGGGCAGGTGCCCACGCAGGCTTCACAGGCGATGCACTCCCCGCTGCGCAGGCTGCTTTCCTCCAGCTTCAGGCACACCGGGCACTGCTGCTTGCAGGCATTGCAGCCCGGGATGCAGCCCTCGCTCTGCCGGTGCAGCCGTGCAAAGGGCAGCACCGGCAGCAGGGCGAACACCGCACCCATGGGGCAGAGGAACTGACAAAAGAACCGGGGCTGCATTGCCATGCCCAGCAAAATAAGCACAAGCAGCGCAATGCCTACGCCGAAGCCCTCCGGCGGCAGACGCAGTGCCGTCAGGCGGGAAAACATCTCCCACGGGCTTGCGCCGGTCAGCAGCTTTTCCTGTCGGGTCACATACAGCGCCACCAGTCCTGCCAGCAGCAGATATTTGACCTTCTGTCCCCAAAGCACCGCCCGCTCCGGCAGACGGAGCGGCTTTTTGCGGTGGAACAGCTTTTTCTGGATAAGCCCGGACAGCGCCCAGACGGCATCGCCCAAGCTGCCAAAGGCGCAGGCGTACCCGCAGAAAAACCGGTCGAACAGCAACGTAAAGCCGCACAGCCCCAGCAGGGAAAGCGTGAAGCTGTCCGCTGTAAGTACCTCGCCCGCACCGATGTGCAGGAAAATCTGCTTTACCCCGGAAAACCCGGCCACGAATGCGCCCGGCATGGACACAAAGAAGAACAGCTGCACCCCGGCGCGCAGCCATATACGGCGCTTTTTGTCCCGCTGACGCTGCTGCGCCGCCGTCAAAGGCTTTGCTTGTGTTTTTTCCATCATCCTGCCGCCTTTCCCAGTGCGTCCTCTACTGCACCGATAAGACCTTCTGCCGTAAGGGTAGCGCCGGAAACGGTATCCACCTCGGCAGACTGCACTGCCAGCATCTCGTCCAGCAAAGGCAGCGCCTGTTTATAGTAGGGCTTGTCCTCACCGGAAGCGTCCAGCACCGCAATATCGGTCATTTTTCCGTTCTGGATGGTCACCGACACCCGGATGACATCGCCAAAACCAAAGGCGCTGCCCTCATAGGTGCCGTCCCGGTAGCCGCTCTGGCTCTGCTCTGCCTGCGCTGCGCTCTGCGCCTGCAAAACGGAAGCGTTGTAGGCTTCCACCTCGGCAATTTCCTGCTTGCGCTGGCTTACTGCCGCCGCCCGGACCAGCGCCACCTGCTGGTATTGCCACAGTACCCCCAAAATCAGCAGCAGGTTCACCGCCCGGAGGAGAAAATTCTTGTATTTCATTCCGCTGCTCCTTCCGTTTCAGGTTCGGTTTCGATCTCTTCGGGCGGCAGCGCTGCCTCGGATGTCGGCAGCACCTCCGCAGAAGATGCCGGTTCCGGTTCAGAATCGTCCGGTGTTTCTGCCGGGAAAAGCTGCTGCCACACTTCCTTGAACCACGCGGAAACAGTGCTCTTTTCCTCCGGCTGCACCACCTCCACGGTGGGCGCAATGACCGGCGTTTCCTCGGGTTCTGCCACTTCGGACGGCGCGGCTTCTTCTACCACTTCTTCCAAGGCAGCCTGCTCCGGGCCGGCTTCCTCTGCCGGGGCGACAGCGGCCTTTGCCAGCGCCAGCTTGACGGCGTTCAGGATGCCGCTGGAGGAGTAGGTGGCACCGGAAACGGCATCCACATTGGGGCTTTGCCCCTCCAGAATGGCGGGGATGACCCGCTTTGCCCGGGAAAGATACTCCTCCTCGTCCTCGGCGCTCAGAACCGTGATATCGGTAATCTTATCCTCTGCCACCGTGACCTGCACTGTAATTTTGCCCTCAAAGCCTATGGCTTCGGCGGTGTAGATGCCGTCAAGATAGGTGGAGGGTGCTGTAAATTCCTCCACCACCAGCGGTGCGTCGGGCTTCGGCTGCGGCGGCAGGGGATTGTTCACCACCTCGCCGGTCAGGGCGTTCTGCACCGCGCCCAGAATGCCCCGGCTGGTGTAGGTGGCTTCGGAAACGGCATCCACCTCCCAGCTCTGGGCATCCACTACGGCGGTCAAAAGCCGCTTGGCGCGCCGCAGAAACTGCTTTGTCTCGTGGGAAGCGTCCAGGACCTCCACTTCCGTGATGCTGCCGTTTTCCATGGTGACCTGCACCCGGACGGCACCGCCGTAGCCCCGGGAAGAGCCAACGTAAACGCCATCGGCATAGGGCAGCTTGGGCAGGGCTTCTTCCTCCGCTTCAACGGAAGCGGCTTCCACCGGCTGCTCCATCACCACTGCCAGCCTTTCCGGCACGGCAGCCAGCACCGGCACGGTGCGGGGCAGGGCAAAAAGCACGGCTGCCGCTGCCGCCACCGCCGGGAGCAGCTGCACCAGTGGCAGCAGTGTGTTACATCGTTTTTTGTTCATTCCAACTCCTCCTGACACGGAAAAGCAAGGCCGCCTGCATAAAGCGACCTTGCTTTTTAGGTGTTCTGTTTTTCGCCGGATCAGGCAGCTTTCAGGTTCTGCACGGCATCGGTCAGGTGGGTCACCTGCTCCAGTGCAGCGGCCTTATACAGGGTCTCGCGGCTCAGCAGTTCCACGCTTTCGGCCAGCTCGGTCTCCAGATCGGCATAGCTGGCTGCGGTATAAGCGGCCTTTGCCTTGCTCTGTGCTTCAGTGACCACAGCCTGCAGGGCGGCGCGGTCGGCATCGCTTGCCAGCTCGTGCTTGGCAAGGTTCTCGGCAGTGGTCTGGAACTTGACAACCGTATCGGCGTAGCCCAGTGCGCGGATGGTGATGGTCCAGTAGCCGGTGCCGTCAGTGCCCTCCGGCAGCTGGCAGCGGGCGGAATCGCTCAGACCCAGCTGGATGCCCA
>OHAH01001617.1_pt1 | contig 13730 bp, 11 predicted proteins | sample 1577071 | NCBI WGS metagenome assembly OHAH01 (sample SAMEA3541520, study PRJEB24748) | human gut metagenome | biome: human gut; feature: human-associated habitat; material: faeces | place: China | collected 2012 | reverse complement strand
AGAATCCGAGTGTCTTTTTCAAAACGTATAAATTAAATCGTGCGTAACTCTTGCCAACGGTCAATAACTGCCGCTGTGAATTCCGGTGAAAACTGAGCAACTAAAATATAAGTGTCGCGCTTATTCAAAAAATACTCATAGTAGATTTGACCATTCTGTGGGTGGGTGTACGGTTTCGGCTGATACCCCCCAATAACACCTTTTGAAATAAGTGTTTCAATGCTTTTACACACGTCACTATGTCTAGAATTAACAAGTTTTGTTATTTCTCGACTGCTCATTGTTAATGCACTTGCATTTTTATCATTAATCGGTAATAATTCATTCATCTTGTGAACTCCTTGTGAGTGTAATTAACCACGGTGGCCGCCGTGGTTTTTTATTGCCGTTTATTAAGTGAAATCACACACTCAATAGAATGTTGTGTTGCAGATAAATGTTTATTTAATAACTTGCGGATCAAATCTTCTTCACAACTGGTAATCTCACCATCAGCAAGCGCGCTTTCTAATGCTTCAAATAACAATCCACGAGCTGATAACTCATGTAATTGAATATTTGCCATTTCTACTGCATCTAAATCATCTGCACAGGTATCTGGTACAAAACGTCCACCAGCGGCACGGCATAATTCTTCAATAAATTGTGTGCAACCATATTCAAGCGAAAACAAATCCACGCTCACCAAAACTCGGATTTTACCTTTTTTGAATTGCTCCACCAAACTCTTTCTTTCATTCGAGGGTGTCTTGCTACTAATCGCTACAGCGTTTATATCATTTTGGCGGTAGAACTCCGCAATATGCTCCGCATGCTCAATACTAAAGGCATACACAATGCCTTTCTTCCTCGCCACATACCTCTTCACCGTCATACAAAGCCTTTCAAGCGAAGGCCTCACATCCATCACCTCATTCAGTTCCTTCTGCAGATAATCCCCATCAGCCCCGCGCTTCTTAAGCGAGTCAATCAACCTCTGGTCCAGTCCATCCGGCTTGATAGAGTAGTAGTCATACAGGCTCAACCGCCCCTTGGCAATAAAACGATCCATGCTCCAAGACGTGAGCAACGTATCAAACAAGTCAGCAAATCCCTCACCTTTCAGTCGATAAGGCGTAGCCGTCAGTCCCAACTTCTTCGCCTTCGGAAATGCCCTCATCACCTCCGCATACGTCTTCGCCACCGCATGATGCGCCTCATCAATCACAATCAGCGAAGGTACCTCCCTCATCTCCCGATAATGCAACGTCAACCACTGTATCGACTTCACTTTAATAAAAGCAGTATCATCATCTGTCGATGTTGGCAAATCAAACCTTGCAAGTGTTTCTTCTATTTGCACAACGAGTTCTCTTCGATGGGCAACAACCCACACACATGGATTCTTCACTCTTCGTTCTTCACTCTTCACTACTGCTGCAAGCAGATACGTTTTCCCCGTTCCCGTCGGCATTTGAACCATGACGGATTGGAGCTTTCCAAAAGCCTTCCCAATCCGTTCCACCATTTCCTCTTGATAATCAAAAAGTTTCATATTCATTATAACATGATTGTTTCTGCAGTTCCATCACCCTCAGCCTTGTACGATGACACCTCACACCTGCCGGACATCATTCCCTCAAACATCGCATTCCAGTCACGATACCTGTCTGGCAATCCAAACTTCCGATAGTTACCCACATTATCGATAATCATGCACACCTTCTTCGGGTCTTTCTTATTGATGCGCAGTCCACGCTCCACCATCTGGAGATATTTGGCAAGCGACAGTGTTGGTCGAGCCATCTGGATATACTCCACGTCAGGACAGTCAAACCCCTCGTCAAAGAGGTTCACGTTCACCAAGCAGTCCAACTCTCCTTCCCTAAATGCCTCCACCGCTTTCTTTCTCGTCTTGGCAGCCGTCTTGCTGTCCAATGCCACAGCCTTGATGCCAAGCGCATTATAATACTCAGCTATTGCCTTGGCATGGTCGATGTTGATGGCATAGACAATGCCTTTCTTTCCGTAAGCATACTTAACCACACTATTATAGAGCCTCCGAATAACGTCAGTAACATTCAGCTTCTCTTCCATCTCCTTTACGGAATAATCACCGTCACCAGAACGATCTGTCAGGAGATTGACAATCTGTTGCTCTGTGGATTTCTCGCCAATGACCACATAGTTGCAAGGAGCTAAATACCCATGTAAGATAAAATCCTTGATAGAAGGCGAAGTAATCAAACGGCTGAACAACGTGCGAAACGATGCCTGCTTCATACGACAAGGCGTTGCCGTCATGCCAATCTTCAAGGCTTTGGGATTTCTGATAAACATATCCTGATAAGAAGTGGCAAGGGCGTGGTGGGCTTCATCCACGATAATCATCCCAGGCTTAAACCCATTCTTTTCCAAGTCACCGATATTCCTGGTGAGCCATTGAATGGACAGCACTCGGATTCTCACCTTTGCCTTCAACTCCTCGTCCTTCTCCCCATACTCCAAAGCAAAGCGGTCGAGCGTCCGTTCCATCTGTTCCACCAGTTCCTTGCGGTGCGCAATCAGCCACACCTCACCTTTGGAATAAGTATCCAAGAACCATTTCACCACAGCCGCCATCACGTAGGTCTTACCAGTTCCCGTAGGCATCTGCACCATCACCGAACTCCCCACATTCACCTTTTTTCCTTTCTCATTATAGAGAACCGTGTCAAAGGCAGCAGCGGAAAATACCTCAGTGATATTCTCCAACATCTCCTGTTGATAATCAAAAAGCTTGATTTCTTTCATTAACAATTTCAAAGAACCAATAATGATGTTATATCAATTTCATAAATCCGATATACATCAAGGCATCAGCGATGCTCTGCTGTACAGGATTTTCCTTATCAGAAGCCCATGAATATTTCGCTTGAATTTTGCGAAGTTCCTCACGCTTCTCTATATATTGCTTCTCCAGTTGGTTCAGAATCAGCTTGGAAGCTTGTGACATAGGAATCTTGCCAGCCTCTTTGTCCATCACTTCCTGCAACTTGATGTTACATTCCGTCAAACTCTCCAATACTTTGCGGTATTCCATCATGCCAGGAATATCACCTATCTGGCTTTCCGTAGTATCTCTTAGTATTGTCCTTACGCAATCTGGCATAAATAACTTCCAAGTATTGCCATCTTCGTATGTCACCACCAAATGAACTTTCTGCATCATAAGATGCTTTTCGTTATTTCTTGGCACTTCAACACACTCGTCAAAATTCAGATTGATGAGTTGAGCAATTAATTTCTGCTCATCCATCGGCAATTGGTTGACCGTATAGAAAGGATCATGCTGAAACAATGTAGCAAGTCCTTCCGCCATTTCTCCTTTACGATAGGATGATGGCAAACTTACATTTATCAACCTTGCATGTTCTTGAATCACTTTCTTCGTGTCGTATTCAATCATCATCGCCAAGTTGAGCTTATCTCTAAATGGTAAATTCTTCAGTATAACCATAGTATATGTTCTAAATCAAAATAATCAGTTTCTTAGCAATCGTATCAAAGCAGGACGATTGCCGTAATTGTATTCTACCTCCTCCACAAAATCCAAGATAAGCTTCTTGGAAACTTCACAACAAGTGTACATACCCTTGATGTCATCCACGATATAGCCATAACTCTTAGATTTTGCATAACTCAAGTGCTTCCGCAAATCATCAATAACATGCTCGGTATATGTAGCCTGGTCTTCCTCGCTCATATAATGCACATACTTTTTGAAGAGTTCCACTCGGCTGAATGACATTCTGTTATCCGTCAGAATCTTCAAGAGGCACTGATACTTGTTCTCTTCTACTATCATATCGCATACTTCGATGCAATCATCATCCGTGATATGTGGAATATCCCCGAAGAGTTTCACGGCAAACTCATCCCAATCCTCCTTGGCAACCAACTCTTTCAACTTCTCAAAATAAGTTCGCTTATCCACTAAGAACTGACGGAACAGTCTGCGGTATTCCTCGATAATACCAGCCTTGTCATTACGCTTTTCCAAGATTTCATTTTTTTGCAAATGCCAAGACTCTGTGGTATTATATCCATCATCGCCATATACAGCAATCGTTTTGTCTATCTCTTTCAGGGCTTCATTCTCCAATCCCTTTTTAAGAAGTTCATTGATTTTGAAGGAGCAGACATCAGGTACATACTTGTATTCCTCCAAGATAGCACCCTCTTCATCCTCTCTACCATGAGTCCGCAAGTACTCTATCTTCTTGATGAGCAACTTACCCAACTCTTCAAATCTGAATAGAGAACTCAATTGGTCAAAGTTTTCGTCATTTACCAATCTCTTGTATTCGTATGTATGATGCTTTATCTGCTTGTCAAGGTCAGCTAGATAGGTATCCGCATCCGCCAATCGGAAGTTGATAGCCTCACGGATATGGTCAAAGAAGCAGAGGCAATAATCATCGTATGCCTCCATCTTCTCAATCTCAACCATCTCTTTCTGAGCCATAGCAACAGATTCAATAGGAGTAGCCTCGTCTCTCAGCACTTGTGCCAGTTCTTTCTCCACTTGATAAGTGAAGAAATCATCTCCATCACATTCTTGGTTGTTATACACTTCCAAGCGGCTGTATTCCTCTGCTACGAAGCGCAGAAAGTCCAAGCCGCTTCTCACAGCTTTCCCATTCTCCTTGGCATCCACCAAGGACTTGAATTGTTTGTATTTTGTGTAGGATAGTATCATTATTGTATATTTTTTATTTTCCTGTCTGTTTGGCTTTTGCCATTTTTATGAAAGGGACATTCATTAAGTCAGAAACATCGTATAAATCTCTGAAATGATTGAATAAGCCAAGTAGCGAGTCATAGATTTCTTTTTCATCCGTATGTGTCTCTGCTAAATGGGTTAATATGTTTTCTTTTGGTAATTGGTATTCTCCCAATAAGGCTTTTCTATATGGATAATTCCATCCGATTTTGCCATTATCATAGAAAACAACCAGTTTACTCAATAAGTTTAGACATGCTATTTTGTTCTCTTTCAAGTATTTCTCAAAAATAGCCATCCAAACATCTCTTAAATCAAATTCATCTTTTATGGAAGCAATTGTATCTATAGCCTGAATGTCAAGTTCCCCATTGCTTTGTGAAACCTTTTCATTAAAGAACCTGTCTATGAGACTTTTACTTGCATCATCAATCATTTTTCTTCCAAATATAAAGTGTTCTATTTGGTTAGACATAATGTTTAAGCATACCAGCAGAATATTTATATTGTCATAATCCTTACATAAGTTGACAAAAGCCTTTTGTTTATCTTCAAGATTGTTTTTCTGTCGATTCTTTCCATATAAGAAGAAAAGCAGATTACAAAGTTTTTGTTTGCTTGAAACCCAATTTTCATAACCTGCCAAAGACTTTATAAAGTCGATATTTGTCAAATCTCTCTTATAATGATAAGATAGTTCTATAAAGGTGAAAAATCTTTTTAAGACCTTAACTTCATCATATTTATCCATATAAGGAGCAGCATAAATAATTTCAGAAAGAAAATGACTATCCTTGTTTCTTTCAAAAAGATGATTCAATTCTCTGCGATACGTTTTTTCATCAGAATTGAGCATATCAACAAGCTCCATTCTTGACACCATATAAGTTGCATTCGTATTAGAAAAATACTTGAAGAACATATTGTGGCGACAAGCACGATTTGCAGCAACATTACGCATACCAGTACCAAACAATAAGTTCATAAGTACTGGTATTATGTCACTTTGGGTTATCTGGGCTTTCTTGACCGTCTCCTCAAAACTAGGAATTACTATATCTGAAGATAGCTTTTCTTTTCGAGGAGTATTAAAGTCTTTCTCTTTTGTTCTTTCTATGTGTTCTAATGCTTCTTTCTCTTGCTTCCTCAGAATAATATTCAAGTCGCCTTTCCATTCTAACAATAGATCATTATCCGAATGGACAACATTCAAGATGTTCAAACTGTTGTCTCTAAGCTGCATATAATATTCCAAATTAAGAGTTTGAATCATTGTCAAGAGAAACAAATCAAAAAGATTCAGTTCACAAGCATCTTCCATTGCATCTATGGCAAGAAAATATGAATTTACGAACCGATACACATCTCTTAGATTTGGAAATGCCTCTTTTATATATAGCACATTTTCTATTTGTGAAATATAATTATCTCTTGTAAAAGAATCTATCCTCAATTCTTCAAATTTGCCATTTAGTAATTCAAGTAACTTTTTAAAGGCGACATTCTCATTCGCTGGAAGTTGGAATTCCAAATTGAAAAATTTCTTCAAATAAGTTTCTGCATCATCTATATTCATATTGTTCAGCATACGCCTCAAATGAAGGTTGTCTGCAGCCACGATATAAAAGACATTAGGAAAATCTGCTGTATCACGGATGATTTTTAGAACCATCATCAGTTCCTTGCTTTGCAAACGGTCAACATCATCAATGGTTATAATAACAGGGCGGTCTATATTCATCAGTTCTTTCTTTATCAAGTCGTGTGTACTTTTAAGGGTACTGTCATTTCTCATAAAAGAATTCAAATTAAAGGAAAAGCCTTTTCTCTCATACTTGATAGCTGACAATAACAGCTCAACATATCGTTTGATAGATCCATTAAGTTTGGGAAGATACTCTCCAACCTCAATTCGGAATGTGTCAAAAAATTCATTGACAATACCTGTTTCTGTATCACATAACCATGGTTCAAAGTTGATAATTATCATTTTATGATCACTCTTGCTTACTTCCTCATCAAACATTATCAGAAAGGAAGTCTTTCCTTGACCATAATGTTCACCAATATGGATTACAAAGGAATGCTTGACTGAAACTTTATTTTTGCAGAAGGATGAATAAATCTTCTCCAATAACAATTTTGCATAGTAACGCCTGTTGAACAAATCGTTTGATGTGGGACCATCAAAATACAGTGGAGAAACCTGCGTATTATCCTTTTCGTGGAGTGTAACCTCATACTCATGTCGATGTAGGTAAAAGAACTCTATCAAGAGTGCCAAAAATGCCAAACTCACAGATGTCCAAAAATACTCCTTTACCACAACTACTTCAAATTTCTTGTAAAAATAGATTGTAATTTCAAAAAGTTGTGGTAACATCATTACTACGATGAAAACTGCGAAATATATTATGTATCTATGTTCTTTTCTCATCCGATTTTATTTTTAATCAATTTGAGTCATTTAGCTAAATGTAACGGTTTCTGCGTTCTGTCTCAATCTCTCTATAGCCTGTCTTATATCCTTTTCACTCATTCCCATGTCCTTTTTCAAAGCTAAGGCAATCAAATTGTATTCATTTTCAAGCGATGTATACAATATTCCCGGTGCGTCAGTATTAATCGTTACTACAGAATCTTCATCACTTAATAAAGAGCATGTTGGCAATTCGGAGTATTTACTAAAATAACCTATTCGAAGATTGCTCGTTGGACAGGTTTCTATAGGAATTCCCCTGTGAATGATTTCTTTTTTTATTCTGTCTTGATTGTATTTTACTACATCAACAATGGTTCTCTTCAATTTGAACACCACAATATCCTCATCGTTTTGCAAAATTTCTGGCAATACAAAATCATTCGTGTCAAATCCTTCCGGAGCATTTTTATGCACCCATTCAAGATTGTCCGACAACATTTTCTTAGGCATAGCAACTGTATAATGTTTCAGCTCATAATATTTAGCTGCATCTGTAAACAATGCCAACAAATGTGCAAGTCTATTTGGTTTTTGCCAATTCAAATCGGTCATAATTTCATCTATGGCACGCAATCCGTCCACCAAGTCGTAAAAATTCTCTCCGACATGATATGTTAAATTGTGAACTCCATTCTCCCTCAGATATGTTACAATATTTTTTAATTCCCGAGGTCTCCTTATTGTATCTGACCCAGCAAAATCGACTCCTGCAATTTTGCCTTTTTGAAGTTGATAGATGTATTTGGCAACAATCTTTTTGGATTCTTCTATTTTGGTTGATTTGGATATAAGCAATATAGCATTTATCCATTTTGGTCGTTCTCTTTCTTTCAAAAAGTCATCACACTCCTTGTCCTTCATTCGTACCTCTATAATAGAGTTGTTTTCCAGTAATTGCTCAGACAGCATTCGCATTGCTTCTGTCATTTGGCTGTTGGAATTTCTCACAGTTGCATTATAATTGGAAAGTCCTACCAAATCGTTTGCAAGATAAAACTCCATCCGAATGCGGTTTTTTATAAGGAGATAAAGATAAAACCATGAAGCCATATTTTGAGCGTTCTGATTATTTTCCTCTATCCTCTGCAAGATGTTGTATATTAGCCTTCGTTCACCAATCAATATACAAAGTGGTGATTTTTTCGCTTCTTCATTCAGATATTTAGTTTGTACGCAATAATCCAAAGCATAGTCTATGTAGCTCTTTCCTACATATTCTTTAAAAGCGGTTGGACGATAAGAGGATGTGAGTCTCTCACATTCATCAAGCAGTAGTTTGGCAATATCGCTATCATTCATGCTACTGTAAATGTATTTTCGCTCTTTCTGGGTTATTGTTTTTCCTTCTTCAAGAAAACGAAACAGGTAAAAACGGATAATGGCAGCTATCCCTATCCAGTCTATATAAGACTTGTCCATATATTTCTCTTTCCATAACACAAAAGGTACATATTGACGCACAGTTACAGACCAGTCATCTAACATGATATCACCATCTTGCTTTACTTCCTCACTTTTTCTTGGTTGAATAGCAAACCTATTCATCAAATCAATCCAATGTAAATAGAACCTGTCAATTGATACATTCTGATGTATATGTAGATCTATGGGTTTGACCCCTTTATCAAAAAGCATTTCGTCTATTCCTGGAACAATTTTCCATAAAAACATTTCTCTTTGATTCTTGCCTTTGACTTCGTGTACCTTCTTTGCAATAGTCAACAAGTCGCAATCTATAAACTTTACGATTTCCATCCAACGAAAAAGATTCTCATGCCGTATAAGGGGAGTCGGGATGTCTCCATCCACAAAGACATCGTTGTATTGATTATCACATAGATAATCGAATAGACTAACGAAAACAGGTTTGTTTGACTTTACAAATCTCTGTCTCAGCCTTTTGACAATAACTTGTGTATCTGTCAATGTTAGTTCTGTCATGCGCCAACGTAACAGTTGCTCGACAGGTTTTAGAAAATCACCATCAGAAACATTACCACAAACCCTATCAAAAATCTTTGATAGAGGATAATCCAAGAATAAAGCTCTTAATACGCCCCTGCAAATATCCATAATAAAATTCTTTAGTCCGAGAGTCCAAGCTTTATACTCTTCGAACTAAATGCCTTGAGTATATCTGCTTTCGATACAGACTTGTCCATCTTCGGGAACATTTCTTCCCAATCTTCATCAGTTAGGTTTTGAACATCCGATGGGTATAGTGCCATCATTTCCTTTTTTATAAGTTCTGCCTTCTTTGTGGTTTTGAAACCATTGAAGAAGTTTGCGAAACGATTCTCAATATCTTTGTATTCATTCAAAGACAATGCTGGACCTGACTCCAAGATATATCTAAGAGTTTCCCTTTCATTACCTCGTAGTACTTTTATCAATGCATTCAGAAAAACAAATCTGATAGTATATCGCTTATTGGTTGCAGTATTATAATAGGTTCGCATTTCTGAGTTAATAATACTCTGGTAAAACCTGGCAATTACTTCCAGGCTGTCGCTACTTCCAAAATTCTTCCGGATTCTATTACTCTTCATGGTTTCCATTATTGCCAGAAGTACTTCTGAATTTCGGATTGTAGCATTTGACATCAATCTGTGCATCATATAGTCATTTGCACAAACATCATCAATCTCTTCTTGTGGGATTTCATCTTGATTCTCGTCTGCATACTCTTTCCTTTTTACCTCCCTTATCATTTCGTTCAGCAATGACCACTTCTGGCTTTTGGCAAAGTTAAAAAACAACTCTTCGTCGTCATTATCTTTGATGAGAGGAGAGAATTTGTTGTAAGCAAAGGCTATGTTTACTATATTTGAAAAAGGAGCCATCACATCAAAAACAAAGTAATTTGTATTTTGATAATTAGTTAGGCAGTATGGCATAGACACATTTCGCTTGGCAAGAGAAAAATTCCTTGTGTCTCGCTGTCTAATACCTCTTTTTGTAGTTAATGCGAAAAATTCAATGACTTGGAACTTTTGGATGAAGTCAATTTGAGCCTCTGAAGACATATCATCAAATCTACGGATGCAATCTGCCATAGTACTGAATATCTCCCGGAAATCTTTAACCATGCCACTATATACCTTTGTGTCTCGATACATTTTTGGAGAAGCACTCATTGGGATGAGATCCTCTGGGTTGAACGTAAAATAAGCACCATTAACCAATCTTTGCAAGGCATTGGTACGTTTGAGCCATTGCCCACTCTTGTATATCTCTTCCTCATCATTATCATTTGGATACAAAGCTCCAGCAGTCTCGGTGATTATGTCATAATTTTCATACATTTTGATACTGTAAAAAGAACGAATGAAAAACAGCACTAAAGCCCTTTCTTTATCAACATTGCAACGTTCTATCTTGTCTAATAGATAAAACACATCACCAATGCTCACATTATAATTGTAGTTGTCCGCTTCAAGAATGCCCTCGGCCATGCGGTCATCCTGAATGTTTTCTATATATGGAGCAAGCATCGTCACAACAGTCTTATTGATGTTGGTCGTATCAACTACATTTACCAGCGTCATCACCTTTTCTCTGTCTTCTTTTGACAATTGTCTTGTCCATACTTGAAAGAAATACGACTTGAAATCTTCCTTGTTGTTGGCTGTTTCTTTGTTTGAATAAAAATCTGGCATAGATACGAGCATACCTATCAGATGCCTAAGGCTTCTCAGATTGTTCGGAACAATAGGAGACACACTTCCTTTATTATTGTAAAACAAAAATCTGGTCTTATCGTAAATCAATCTAACGACCGATTCTTTTACGGAGTTGTATGTTTTTTTCTCGCTTTCACTAACCACGTACAGAAAAGGTCTATTACAGAAATCATAAGGTTTTGGCATCATGATGCGATATTCCATCGGTATCAATTTCGTGACATATTTCTGCGCCATTTCCATTGCTCCCAGATACTCTTGCGGTGCAACTTGCTTACTGATATAATTGGATACCACCTCTATAAATTGGTCGATATTCAACGACATCAGAACTATACAGTTATTTGCACAGAGATACTTTCTGATTTGCTCAGCCATCTCATACGCCCCATTTATATTCAAGTCTATGTCATCAATAGGAATGACAAGGAAACGTTGTTTTTCCTTGTCGTCATCCTGTAATGAGTATTCAAGATATGTATCACACAACTTCTGAAACTGATCTTTTAATGCCAAGCCACCTGACAGCCATTCAAGTTCATCAATAGGGTCATACAGATTATCCCCCTTGTTGAGTTGTGTTAAGCATAGTTTGGCATTGTGAAATTCGGTGAGTAATTTCTTTCTACCTTCAGGGGTAATGTCATACTCTTTTTCTTGCTCTTTTATCTCACGATACATCATGCCTAAAACCAATTCTATCACATTATGGTCTTTGTCAAAGAAAGCTGGATCAATGGTATCCAATACTTTAAATTTAGCCTTTGTCAGATTTTCACATCTGGATTTCAAAGTTTCATTGCTCTCTTGATTAACTATGCATTTTTGCATAAAGTCATCAATTGCAGTCTTGACATGTTCATCTTCTTTGCCATTTATATTTGCAAGCATAGTTTTGATGGTTTCCATACAAGACGTTTTTCCTTCCCCTCGGTCACCACAAAAAGCAAGAATACTTGGCACACCATCTTTCTTCTTACTTGTCAATTGGTGTATTTGCAGCAAAGCGTGAGTATATTGATCCTTAAATAGCGATTCCGCATAGTTCGCTTTTTCATTGACCACAATATCTTCTTGACCTCTATAAAATGTCAGTATGTTATTCTCTTTAACTTCCATTATCCTTTATAGTTTAGTTGTTTGTAAAAACGGGCTAATAAGTCCCATCCCCGAAAAATACCTCTTCATAAAAGGGGAGAGGTGAGCCATTCGCCCGATATATCGTTATTTCTTATTCTTCATCCTCCAGAAGAAGTGCCATGTTCTGAAGATAGGCTCACTTAGAGCCTCGGCTGGATAATATCTCACGAAATGCATATTCCTCCATATCTTCAGGAAGTATTTCTTTGCCATTCCTTGTTGAGTGAAATGCCCATACTTGGTGAAGTGCTGTCCAAAGTTGCCACCATTCAGTATTTCTGCTAACAACAACTTTCCTCGCTTTTCATCCATCGGAGCTATCATCTTCTCCTCTGATAGTCCCAATGCCTCATGCAGCACATACATCACCGCCCTTGCAAATTTCCACAATCCAAGATGCTTCAATTCTTTCTGCAAAGTATCCCTAACCACCAATAACTCATCATTATTCACTATATAATAGTAATCAATGATTTGCCTCATTCCAATTCCTTCGTCAAAGAAATGGTGATACAGATGCGTCAGCTGATATACAACATTGAATGCCGTCGTTGGTATAGCAATATCCCCTGCCCCATCGGGCAACCCCACAATATGCGAACATTGCAGATCCGCATTCCTTCGAAACCATTTCTGCAAACGTGCATTATAGATAGGATTATTCATTGTGCAAGGGAAGAAATGCAGCTCTACAGGCACACCATCCAAGGAAGTCTCCAGATGCTGCAGTCTGATATCATCCCCAAGTTCGAAATGCTTCTTGGCATATTCCGTTATCTGTTCACGGCTTGCATTCACCCATACATCAATATCTCCAGGAGTACGAGAATATGGATTCGGATACATCAAGGCATTCCCCTGCCCTTTCAAAACACAACACCTCATCCCATCCACTCTCAGCATAGCGAAGAGCTTACCAGCCACAGCATTCACCTTCATGTTCTGCCTGCGAATCTGTTGCGCCTTACCCATCCAAGTCATCAGCAGCTCCCTTCCTATCGGGTTCAGCCTCAGTCATCAGGATACTCCTTCCCCAATCGCTCAATACCATCAAAGCAAAGCCCCAGCAACGCCTGCTTAGAAGCAAAAGAATACAGCTCATGCCAGTTCATACCAGCAATCACTCTACTCATATCCCCCTTATATCCAAGGCAATACTTCAGGAAAGCGAAAATTGCAGTTATATCATTCATTCAACTATTGATCTTTATTAAATTATTAATACTATCTTAATATTTTACGTCATAATGATGTATATTTGCAGTCAGAATGATTATTAATTAAACATTTTAGGCTTATGGCACAGACAGCAATGACAGTCCGTATGGACAACCAGCAGAAAGAGGTGAAACCTCAGAACTCCCCCTCGATGAGATCAATGAAGAAATCAGAGAAGTCAGACGATTAAGAAAAGAACGCAAAGGTATATAAAAAAGTGGTTGAAAGAAGTAAACTTCCACATTTAAACGTTTATCTTCGTTCCCAATCCGTAAGCCAATCAACTTACAGATTGGGAATTATTGCTTATAAGTTTTTTATCAAGAATTTTATAAATTCATCCTTGACATTAGAGATTTCTCCCTTGTCATAGATTGTAAGAAGAGTTACATTCATACCATCCTCACTGGGGGTGTAATTTAAACTGTGTCAAGGCTTGTTCTTAACTTTCATTCCCACTCCC
>OHAH01001610.1_pt1 | contig 13803 bp, 16 predicted proteins | sample 1577071 | NCBI WGS metagenome assembly OHAH01 (sample SAMEA3541520, study PRJEB24748) | human gut metagenome | biome: human gut; feature: human-associated habitat; material: faeces | place: China | collected 2012 | reverse complement strand
AAATCGCTAACAAGGTCGAGATAACAGCTAAATGCTGTTGCTCACCAAACCATTAGTAACAATATTGTTATGAGAAAAGAAGTTGAACAATTATCTTTAATGGGTGCAATGCCCGATGAAGCAGATGAACGAATAACGGCTGCATTAGTTGATGAATATGCAGACTTATTAGGCAAGATAGTTAAACCTATCACTTTGGATGAAGCACATATTTTAATCAAGCTCTTTCCGCCGACTGCTTTATATGGGATAGAATGGACATTGCTACATTTAATAGAGTCTGTGTATTCAGAAATAAAATCTCTTGAATACAGAAAACTTATAAATGAATGTAATAGTACAGAGTTCAAGAAGATGTTAGTTCAACGTCTTAATAACTCACAACAGAAAAAAGTTACTAACGAAGCAGGATAACGCTTACAGCGTTCCCTGCTTAGCCATTAACATCAATAACACTAATAAGTATGAGAACGAAAATTTATTTAGTAACGCTGCTGATAGCCTTTGTTACAATATTCGGGCTGACAGCTTGCATGAATGAAGATGAGCCAAAGGACATCACAAAAGAAGTAACGATGTATGTTTCTTCTGAAACAGGAACTATGGATGATTTTTTTGATGCGGATAAAACAGATCCGATAGAATGTATGCTCGTCAAGGAGCAGGGAGAGGATGAATATCGTCCTTTGGCATTCTGCGGTATTCAGGGCTTCGAATATGAGAAAGGCTATGAATACGATTTGCGTGTCAATAAGACAACTTTGGCAAATCCACCAGCAGACGGTAGCATATACAAATATCAGCTTGTTCGGGTCGTAGAGAAAAGACTGGTCGGTAACCCAAACGAAGCTGAATAATGCGTACAATATGATGTTAACGAAGCAGGGTAACGGCAAGCCGTTCCCTGCTATCCCATTAGCGAAAAATTCAGCAAAGATGAGATACAGAAAAGAAATAATAAGTCATTTCGCACGAAACAATTTGATGCGAGAAGGGGGAAAATACAGGTATTATTTTTTTGACTACCTGTATTATCGGTTGTTTATACTTTATCGAAAATATAACGAACCAGCACGTTTCAGTGCTTGTGGTGTGCTTTGTATGATTTCGTTAATTGCATTGTTCTTTTTCAGTATCTTCCTTGCCAGTGTACTACCTGACTATTGGATTTTTACGAGGAAGAACTTTACTTCCTCCCAAGGAGCATTTATCGGTGGGGTCGTTTCTGTCTTGTGCTTTGTCGCATTCTATTTACGATATAACCGTAAAAGAACTGCCGCTATACTTCTGAGATACAAAGGCAACAAATGGAACAAGATAATCCCAGTATGGATAATACTTTTTCTTCCTCTAATCATGTTCCTAACAGGAATATGGATAGGTAGAACATTTTTCTAATGAACAACAACATACACGAATATAGAGATATTAAAGATAAAAAATCGCTAACAAGGTCGAGATAACAGCTAAATGCTGTTGCTCACCAAACCATTACCGATAAATGTTAAACCAATAAATTTAGAGAAATGGAAGATTTAGAAATAAAACAGGAAATAGAAAGAACAATCATCGCATTTTTCACAGAAATGAATGGTTGGGAAATATATTGTGAAGATATAGACAATAATCCTGATTTGTCGGAAAAAGAAAAAACAGAATTGATGAAGTTGAAAATAAGTTCTATTTTCAGCCAATTCTGTACCTCAAAGGACAGAAAAATGGGTTTACCGAATTGCCTTTCATGGGGACTTGAAGGCAGTTATAAATATGACCCCAGTAAAGAAACTATCACAGACATAGAAAGAGTTACAAAAAACAAGTTCCATGTATATACATGTATCGAAAAAGGATTGATGAAGGAACTTCATTGCTATGTCTGTGTATGTAAATCAAATCAGTGGCTTATTGATAGTAAAAAAAGAAAATGGGGCGATGATACAAAATGGTCTAACATTTACTTATAGAATATATCGGTAACGAAGCGTGATAACGCCTAATGGCGTTCCCCGCTATCCCATTAATAACAAGAGTGCGAAACATGAAAATTATAAAAATAATATTGTATTACTTACTATTGGCAAGTACGCTTTATGCAGGTGTCGGTATTATAAGCCCCTTATACGAAACAGGGTGGCATTTTTCGCTTGCATCTATGTATTGGGCTGTCTTTTCAGTGCTGTTTATAGGAAGCGATTTGTGGCTACATCATAAAATATCACGCCTAATCGCCTTATCTATATTGGCACTTGCCTACCTAATGAGTTTTGAATATTATTTGTTTTGTGATGAATATAGATTCGTGGTTCATCAAGGTTCAAGCGAAAAGATTTTTTTAGCAGACATAGGCAAATTTCATAAGTATTGGTTTTATCAAGGTTTGCTGGTTGCCTATCTGCTCTTGGCAATTGGAGTTTCGCATCTATTGAGAAGAGAAAAGTTATTAACAAACCGGGATAACGCTTGACAGCGTTCCCCGCTTAGCCATTATAAACAATTTGATATTAACATTATGAACTGGTATATCTATTGGTATTTTACAATCAAGTATTTCTTCTGGGGATTGCTTGGATATGGTAGAGCCGGAAATTACATTGGCTTTTTGTTTTTCTATCTCCCATTTATTGCATTGATAATGGCACTGATAGCACCATTGCCTTTTGTTAATGACAACAAGATTCTTATCTATCTCTCTTGTTCTGTTTTATTTATATTCATAAATGAAATCGTATTTTGGGATGAAACAAAAAGATACCGAAGGTGGAACAACCATTACAGGAACAATAACAACAACAGGAAAAGTTGGTTTTTTGTTGCTATCTCTATAATAGGCACAATAAGTTGGTTTTTCCTCCCGCTTCTACTTAAAGACTATTATACCAATAGATAAAATGAGTTTATAACAAAGCGTTATAACGCTTAACAGCGTTCCTCGCTTAGCCATTAGCTGTAATTATATGACATGAAAATCTATGAGAATAAAATATTGAGAATACTTGGATTTATTTTTATTTGGATTTATGTATTCGGTATGGGCATTTGTTTTGCCAGAAGGTGGTATGCCATTGGAATACCGGGAGTGGTTTTATTACTTGTATGGTTAAATCACAATCTTATAGGTGCAGCTATTCGTAGATATAGAGCAAGGCAGGCAATCAAACAGATAAAAAAGCATGGAACACGATTATCGGTTGATTTAAGCCAATGTAAAGTCTGTGCGCAGAAATGGAGTAGCAAGAAATCAAGGATGCAAGAGCCAGTCTTTAAGGTATTCAATTCATGGGAAACCCAGTTTTGGAATGGTGTTAGCGGCTCTTTGTTTCCTGACATTTATCATAGTGAACAAGTAGTGTCCACTGCAATATGCACCGTGACGTACACCACTCCATACAAAGGAAAGACAAAAACATTTCGCAGTGATGCAATTTTGAAGGAAAAAGTTTCATTGGAAATGCTATTGCAATATTATGGAGTGGCAACGATTTACATAAATCCGAAGAATGACAATCAATATTATTTTGATTTGGATTTTCTAAAATAGATACAGCTAACAACGCAGGATAACGGACAAGCCGTTCCCTGCTAACCATTAACAATAGTGCGATGAATAAAACTGTTCAATCCATAATAGCATTGACAGCTTTCAGTGCTTTGCTGATAGCCATAACATTATTTTGTGGTGGCTTAGGCTTTGGTCGTCTGTTCGGAATATATGGCATTATGGAATATTGTCTTTTGGGTATGCTTGTAATAATAGATATACTGGTAATCTACAAGGTCTATAAACTATATGCAATGCAGCCTAAAACCATAATGTTATTGTTGGGTTTGGAATGTTGCTCTATCCTTTTGTGGCTTGCCTTTATCTGTATAGACCAAAGTTTATTGGATTGGCAAATTACAAACTTCATATTGCAAGCTGTTTGTTTAGACGGCTTCACGGGAGATGAACGAGGATTGAATATGCTTGCAGTCTTATGTGGCATTGTTTATCCCCTTATTGGGATTGGGTGTTTATTCACCGGATTGGGATTTGTAAATAAGTTAGTAACAACGAAAGATAGCATCTGACGGCGTTCCTTTCCAAGCCATTATGAATAAAGGAATAAAAAATACAGATAACTATTTTGAACGAGTGAAGCAACGTGCAAACTGGACGAATTACAGATACTATTTTTTTGACTACCTATATTTCAAAGGAGAGGTTTGGGGCAAGAAGATAGGACGGATGTCAGGTTTTATACTGCTGTTTTGGTATTGGTGGTGGATAGTAGTTCTGCCCGGCAACTTTCTCCTGATTAACAGTGTACCGCAATGGTCGTCCTTTCATCTTGGTTATTTAGGTACAATGTTTTTGCTTATTTGTGTATTTATTCTTGCACGATACAGGAAAGCCCGTGTACAGGCATTGTTGAACCGCTACCGCCGCTCTAAGCATATCAGCGCAGTACAGGCATATTTTCTGTTCCTGCTGCCCTTTGTACTTTTCTTCTTAGAAACATGGCTGTTCGATGAATGGGGTTGGACGGATTGCGTGAGGTGGAACAAATGATAAGTCATTCATATATAAAACATCAGATATGGAACAACGGATTACATCATTATTGCTTCCCGCTCCCGAAGCGGAGTTGGAAGCGTCCTGCAAGGAACTGGACGAAAAGGTAACATGGCTGCTGCACAACAGCCGGAAAATGGACAACTACTTGGAACTTGAACCGTTCAGCAAGGACGGGCGGCTGTGCGCCCACGTGTGCGACACGCTCAAAAGCCTGCCGGAAACGCCGACACTGGCGGCATACAAGGACTACAAGGCAATCATTATCCTGCTGGGTATGTCCACCACCCATTACGCCATACTTGACGAACTGGCGGAACAGCACCGCAAGCGGGACGAGATACCCGAACTGACCGCCTACTGCGATGCGCTCCACTGGATGCGACCGGGACGGCAGTACCTCTGCAACGTGTACAACACGGTATGCCACGCTTTCCACCTGCTGCGGAGAAACCCGGTAAGGGACAACCGACTGCTGGTGACGGAAAAGGAACTGCGCCACGCCGAACGGATGCTGCCGGAACTGGGCAGGCAGACGTTCACCGAAATGGTACGTCTGAAAGGCTACATGGTCTATGATGCCGAGAAACTGGCGGACAAATGCGGCATGGAATACGGCTCGTTCCGGCGAAAGGTAAAGAAAATGACCGGGTACACGGCTAAGGAATGGGTGATAAAGGAACGGGTAAAGGACGTGGAACACTACCTGTTGAACACAAACCTCACGCTTACCGAAGTGGCGTTCACCACCGGGTTCGCATCGACATCGAACCTGAACGACTTCTGCAAGGCGTATCTTTTAGATACCCCCGGAGAAATACGCAGAAAAGCGCAGGAAACAAGAAAATGCACAGTTACAAGAACGTAATGTGAAAAATCAAGAATAAAACTGATTTTTTATGCCCGTAACTTTGTGCTTCATAAAAGATAAGCACAAGGTTATGGAACATAAGATACTGTTGGAAACATACTTCGCCGGACTGCTTCAAAAAGTGGAATGGCAGATACAGGAATACGAGGACACCGCAGCGGACACGCTGACGCTCTGCCGCCTATGCGTGGACTACCTGCAAGAGATACTGGGCGAACTCAAAACCTTTATAATCTCCTACCCGTTCGCCAGCACGGAAGAGGAAATACACTTCTTCAAGGAACTGAAACCGCTTTTAGCGAGCAAAATCATCTATTACAATACCGTTTACAAGATAGAGGTGCGCTTCCCCAGCGGCAGCGAGGACGTGCAGCGGGACTACCTGCTGTCGGAAACCGACCGGATTTCAAAGTCGTTCCAGCGGAACTTGGCGTTCTACCAGTACCACCGCACGAAAGCCACCTACTTGGACAGGCAGTATTTCATACGTGGGAAGCCTGACATACAAATCATCGTGGACAGTTTCTATTACGAAACAGACCCACAGTTCAGCACCAGTCACGATTTCAAGGTAGCCAAGATTTTAGCCAACGAACTGCTGGAAATATACCTCACCAACCGTCTGCACGAGCTGGAACGCCGGGAACAGCGCAAGCGGGTGAAGAACGGCTTCATGGGCAGGCTGTTGCGCTGGACGGGGACGAAAAGGGCGTTGGTGGAACTTATCTACGCACTGGACGCCTGCGGCTGTCTGAACAAGGGAACGGTTGATATTAAGGAGATTGTAGCCTACTTTGAATACGTGTTCGACATAGACCTCGGCGACTTCTACCACACCTACATGGAACTAAAAGCCAAGACCAAAGACCGAACGGGCTTCCTCTCCACCCTGAAAGACAGGTTGCTGATGCGCATGAGGGAGCAGGATTAGGCAACCGTGCTTTAACAAAATTTATTTCGCCACAGGTGGGTACATCTGTGGCGTTTTATTTTTCAGGACACCCGAACTTTGCGGCAAATCAATCAGTTACCATTATGGAAATAATAACATTCGAGTCCAAAGCCTACAAGGAACTGGACAACAAGATTACCGCCATTGCCGACTACATCTTCAACCACATGGAAACGGCAAGGCAAAGCGAGGAAGACATGTGGGTGGACAGCTACGAGGTCTGCACGTTCCTGAAAATAAGCGAAAAGACCCTGCAACGCCTGCGGGTGTCGGGGACTATCGCCTATTCCAACATCAGGGGACGCTACTTCTACAAGGTCAGCGAGATACGCCGGATGCTGGAAGAACGCCTGATAAGGAGCAACAAGGAGAACATCGACAACCTGATAACCAACCACCAGTTGTATGCTAAGGAAAGAGGAAATCTTAGAAAGGACAAGTAACGGGCTGGCGGTGTTCAAACACTACCTGCCCGGCAACTGGCGCATAGGTCGCAACTTCCTTAACCCGCTGTACGAGGACAGCAAGGCTTCCTGCAACATCTACTTCGACCGCCGGGGCGGTATCTACAAGATGAAAGACTTCGGCAACGACAGTTATAGCGGCGACTGTTTCTTCCTCGTGGGGCAGTTAAAGGGGCTGGACTGCAACCGGGCGGCTGACTTCGTGGAGATACTGGAAATCATCGACCGGGACTTGGGTTTGGGGCTGGCTTCCGGCACTCCGGTTTCCGTTCCCCCGGCAACCGTCCGCCGGGCAGTGCCGGACAAACCCGAAGAAACGTCCGAAAAGCCCGTCAAGCCCTACCAGTTCCGGGAACAGAAGTTCCCGCTTGCCGAACTGGTGTACTGGCAACAGTACGGCATCACGCCCGAACTGCTGGAACGTTACAAGGTCTGCTCGCTCCGGGAGTATCACAGCGAAACGGCAGAGGGCAAACCGTACACCTACACTTCATCGGTGGCAGAACCCATGTACGGCTACAAGGGCAAACAGCACATCAAGCTGTACCGCCCGTTCTCCACGCCCCGCTTCCTCTACGGCGGCAGCTTCGGCGAGAACTACAGTTTCGGGCTGGAACAACTGCCAGCCAAAGGCGACACGCTATTCATCACGGGCGGCGAGAAAGACGTGCTTTCGCTGGCGGCGCACGGTTTTCACGCTATCTGCTTCAACAGCGAAACGGTGACTATCCCTCCCACGCTGGTCTATCGGCTGACGTTCCGCTTCAAGCACATCGTCCTGCTCTTTGACATGGACAAGACGGGCAGGGAAAGTTCATGCAAGCAGGAAAAACTATTGGAAGAATTTGGCGTGAAACGCCTGCTGCTCCCGCTTCCGGGAACGAAAGAGGAAAAGGACATATCCGACTACTTCAAAGCCGGGAACACCCGTGAAGATTTCCTGAAGCTGTTTATCGAATTTTTAGACAACCTGTATAGCGACACATTGATTATGCTAAAATCATGCGAGATAGATTTCAACAACCCGCCCGCCAAAGCACAAGAGATTATTTCGGCGGGTGACGTTCCGCTGGGGACACAAGGCAACCTGTTCGGCATCACCGGGGGCGAGGGAACGGGAAAGAGCAATTATGTAGCCGCAATCGTGGCGGGCTGCATCTGCCCGGCTGGTGCGGAAGTAGATACGCTGGGCATACAGATAACCGCCAACGGCAGGCACAAGGCGGTCTTGCTTTACGATACCGAGCAATCGGAAGTGCAACTGTTCAAGAATGTAAGCAACCTGCTGGCACGTGCCAAACAGCCGGACAAACCCGATGAACTCAAAGCGTTCTGCCTGACGGGTATGTCACGCAAAGAACGCTTGAACGCCATTGTGCAGAGCATGGATAAGTTTTACTACCAGTACGGCGGCATCCAGTTGGTCGTCATTGACGGCATCGCCGACCTTGTTAAGAGTGCCAACGATGAAGCGGAAAGCGTGGCGGTGATAGATGAACTTTATCGGCTGGCTGGCATCTACAACACGTGTATTCTGTGCGTGCTGCATTTCGTCCCCAACGGTTTGAAGCTGCGGGGACATTTGGGCAGCGAGTTGCAGCGCAAGGCGGCTACAATCCTTTCGATAGAGAAAGACGATGAACCCGCCCAGTCGGTGGTGAAAGCCCTGAAAGTAAGGGACGGAAGCCCGCTGGACGTGCCGCTGATGCTCTTTGCATGGGACAAGGAAGCCGGGATGCACGTGTACAAGGGCGAGAAGCCCCGTGAGGAAAAGGAGAAACGCAAGGAAAGGGAACTGGTGAATGTCGCACATGACATCTTCGGGCGGCAGACACGCATCACCTACATAGACCTTTGCGAGCAGTTGCAGCAGGTATTGGACATCAAGGAGCGCACCGCAAAGAGCTATATCCGCTTCATGCGGGAAAGGGACATCATCACCAAAGACACGGCGAACCAAAGCTGTTTTGTCATCGGTTCATATAATCTTCAAAGGAACGCAAGCTGCCCGTAGGCGTATGGGCTGAACTTGTGTATTTTTAGGTGCTTGTGTCCTGCCCTGTTGTGATAACACGGCAGGATTTTTTCTGTTTGCACGTGATTTTTCAGGGTATTTGCTTAACTTTGCAGAAGTTACACGGAAAAGTAACGGCAGTTGGACGGCGGTTGCCGGAATATTGCCTTTATATATAACATATACGTTCGCCGAACGTCCCAAAGTAGAAAACTGGCACTTTTCAAAATGTGGGGATATTCAGCGCAGGATATGCTATGCGTTTGTCATAGCGTGGCTGCACTGTTTCCACATTTGGGTATGCCAGTACCTCGCATCGAAACAGCGTCATGCCACGCTTTCTTTTTGGGGTGGCGGCTAACGTGCCAAGACAGTAGGGATTTATATCACTTTAATACCTGACAATATGGAACAAATCAAAGCGCACATCGCCGTATCGCTGGACGGGCATACCGCCACGCCGGACTATGAACTGGACTGGATGCCCCGTGAGGTCAAGGAACTGGCGGCAAGGGAACACGCCGCCGCAAGCTGCCTGCTTATGGGGGCGAACACCTACAACTACATCTTTGAACACTGGGGCGGGTGGCCGCACAAAAGCAAACGGTCTTTTGTGGTGTCACACTACGACACCAACGTTACACCGGACTGCGGGGTGGAGTTCCTGACCGAAGAACCGCTGCAAAGGGTCTATGAACTGAAACAGGAAACCGACATGCTGGTGGTGGGTGGCGGCAAGCTGCTTACTTCATTGATTAAAGCCGGACTGCTGGACAGCCTGACAATCTACACCGTCCCGGTCATGGCGGGCAAAGGCATCGGTTTTGTCGGGGAAACATCCGGCTCGCTGTGGAAGCTCTCGGAAAGCAGGGTGCTGGATAACGGGGTGGTCTGTTCGACCTACCTGTTTGGCGGGAACATATAAAAAATGCGCCCGGTTTCCCTCCGGGCGCAACCACTAAAATTTCAATTATTATAAGCTGTAAAACCTATCACAATGAAATTTCAGCGGCAAAGATAGGCTATTTCTTCGGTTTCGCTTTCTTTTCGGGGAATGAAAAAACGACATTGAACTGTTCGTCCAGCACAAGCGAAGCATCGAAAGCCTTGCCGTTCTTGCCCTTGAAGCCCTTGATTAGCCCGGTCTTGCGTTTAGTCACCAGCTCGACAATCTGCTTGTCGGAAAGCTGCTTGTCGCACTTGTTGCGGAATATGGTTAGCGTGCAGTCCACGTTGGAACACTTCGCCACTTTCGGGTAGAACAGGATGCGCCCGCTGCCGCATTTCGGGCAGGGGCAGGTTTCACCAGTAGCGACAGATAGCTGCACCGATAGCAGTTCTGCGGTGATTTGCGTTGCGTACACCTCGATGCCCTTTCGGAACGTGTCGGCATCCATGCTGCCCGCTTCTATCTTGGCAAGGGCGGTTTCCCACATGCCCGTCATTTCGACATCGGCAATCTTCTTGTCCCTGACAATCCCATAAACGGCAAGCCCCTTGTCGGTAGGCACAAGGTTCTTCTTCTCACGCACGATGTACTGGCGGGCGAACAGCGTTTCGATAATCGCCGCACGGGTGGCGGGCGTGCCTATCCCGACATCTTTCAGGCTGGCTTTCAGTTCGGCATCTTCCAGTTCCCTGCCTGCGTTCTCCATTGCCGCCAACAGGCTGCTTTCCGTGTGCAGCGGTTTCGGCTTGGTCTGCTTTTCGAGCAGATCCACGCCGGAGAGTGGCAAATATTCTCCCTCTTGGAGTGGCGGCAGGCTGGCGGCTTCTTCATCCCCGCCCGTTTCCGGCTCGCCGAACACGGCACGCCACCCGGCTTCTTTCATCACAGACCCTTTCACCGTAAAGTCGGTATCTCCCCCTGACAGCAAGGCGGTGGTAACGTCTTTCACGCACTTGCCCGAAAAGGCTTCCAGCATACGCCCGGCTACCAGCTCGTAAACCGCCCGCTCGTCTTTGGAAAGTTCGCCGGGCAGGTTCTCGGTAATGATTAAGGCGTGGTGGTCGGTCACTTTGCCGTCATTCACGCTGCGGCGGTTCAGGGGTGTGCCGTCCAGCCCGGCGGCATACCCGGCAAAGCGGGAGTATTGCCCCAGCAGGGCGACACGTTCCGGCATTTCATCGAAAACGTCCTCCGGGATATAGCGGCTTCCGGTTCGGGGATAGGACATCACTTTCTTTTCATACAGGCTTTGCGCTATGGAAAGCGTCTTGTCAGCCGAGAAGTTCAGCTTCGTGTTCGCTTCCTTTTGCAGCGTGGTAAGGTCGTACAAAAGCGGCGGTTCTTGGCAGGCTTCTTTCCTCTCAACGGATTTAACCACAAGTTGCCCGGCATCCTTTACCCGTTGCAGGGCGGCTATGGCTTCGGGCTGCTGTTCCCACTTGGCGGTCGATTGGGCGGTAAAATTTATTCCCCCGCTGGCGGTCACCGCTTTAAGTTGCCAAAACTTGGCGGGTACGAAATTCCTGTTCTCCAAATAGCGGCCGCATATCATCACGAGCGTGGGTGTCTGTACCCTGCCCAGCGAGAACACCCCCTGCCCGGCAGCTACGCTCAACGCTTGGGTGGCGTTTATCCCTATCAGCCAGTCCGCTTCGCTGCGGGACTTGGCAGAGAGGTAAAGGTTATCGTAACGCTCTCCCGGCTGCAAGTTATCCAGCCCCTCACGGATTGCCTTGTCGGTAAGGCTACTTATCCACAGGCGCACAAATGGTTTCCGGCAGTTCAGGTAATGGAAGATATAGCGGAAGATTAACTCACCCTCACGCCCGGCATCGGTGGCGACAATAATCCGGTCGCACTGGTCGAACACTTCCTTTATCACTTTCAACTGTTTCAGCACGCCGGGGTCTGCCTTGTACCCTTTCTCCGCTTTCACCTGACGGGGGATTAGCTGGAAATCGGGCGGCAGTATGGGCAGGCTCTCCCTGCGGAAGTTCGCCACGCCGTAGGCTTCCGGCATGGCAAGCTGGATTAAGTGGCCGAACGCCCATGTCACCATATACCCGTTGCCGGAAAGATAACCGTCATTACGCCCGGTCGCACCGATGATGCGGGCGATGTCCTTTGCCACGCTGGGCTTTTCTGCTATCAATGCAATCATAATTCTTTACTTTTTAAGGTGGGTACTACATTTTCATTCCTCTGGACTTCTTGGGTTTGTCCGCTTTCAGGCTCTTGTCCTGCTTCTCTTTCTGCTTGGCGGTGGGCTTGTCCTGACCCTGTTTCAGCGGCTCTTTGCCCTGCTTGGTGGCTTCGTTGGTCTTGCCCCCCGAATTGACCGCTACCTGCGTCCGGCTCTCGGCGGCGGGGGTAACGTCTTTCGGCTGCACCTTGTCGGGGGATTTGCCCTGTGCGCCGGGCTGCACATGACCGTTGAACTCAACGCCCTTGCCGTCCTTTATCCCGGCTACCTGCTGCTCTGCGGGCTGCTGCCCCTGCTGCAAGAACTGGACGGCAGACCTCGGCAGGAACTCCAAGCCACGCTCCACCGCACTGACCTGCAAATAGGCACTGCGCTTCGTGCCGTCCCTGAATTGCAGGTTTTCCATTTTCACCGCTTGCCCGGCTTCAAAGGCGGCTTTCTGTTCCGGGCTGACTTGCACGTTACAGATTGTATCGGGGCATTTCCATTTGTCAGCCCGCATGTATTCCAGTTCGTGCGTGTACCTGTCCCGGCTGACAAACACGGGGATTTGCTCGCCGCTTTTCGGGTCTTTGATTTCAGCGATGCCGCCCAAGTTGCCAGTGCCTTGCAAGTTGCCCTGTTCCTGCTTGGTGAACCCGTGTTCATGGAACGGGCGTTGCAACAGCTTTTCGTCCTGCTGCACGCCGTGCAGCTTGGGTACTACCGTGCCGTCCTTTGCCTGATAGAAAGAGAGCTTGACATCGGTAGGTTTGAGGTAGAAGCCGCCCACCGTCCCCGAAACGGTGTAAGTGTTGCGGGACTTGTAGCCACGCATCACCCGGTCGAAGTCCTTCGTGTTTTTCAGGGTGTCGGCGGTGATGCCGACTTTTTTCAGGTTCTCCCAGTCGATTTTTGCCGGGTCGAAGCGGTAACCCTGCTTGAACTCGTGGAAGTCGGGCTTCGGAACTCGAAGCATTTCAGCCCGCTTGTCACCCTCCGGCGTGGGGTTGCGGTGGTTGTCCTCGATTGCCTTTGCGTCCCGCTCCGCTTCGGAAGCCTTGACGCTGAACAGTTCCAGCCCGGAAGTGTCCTGATACTTGCGGTAGAAGTTGGAAATGAAGTTGCTGAACACATCGCTGTTCTTGTCCACCTGCATGAACTCGCCGCCGTGTGTCGGCGGCACGGTCTGCAAATTGCCCTCCTTGTCGATACCCTTAACGGCACTCACCTTGCCCTGCTGTTTATCCAAGACCAGCAGCACGTCTTTTTCCTGCCCCTCTATGGGCGGGGTCATTCTGTTTGCCATAAATAATTGGAATTTTAGTGGTTACGGGAATAGTCCCGTCCAAAGGTAGCGACTAAATATACTATATTTGGATAGGCGACAAGGGATGTCCGAATTTGTCCTGCGGTGTCTGAAATTGTCCGGGTACGGTAATTACTGCGAACATTATTCGCAGAATTTAGAATATCACCAGCAAAATATTCATTATGTTTTTACATGGTAATTATATCACACTATCTTTGTAAATAAAATCAAGGAACATAAATATGGCTTCATTCAGAAAAGAGATACTTGGGCAGATTGAACGGATAGATACTGGGCGTATATTCAGGTTCCGGGATTTGTCGTTTGAAACGGAAAAGACTGTCTGAAATATCATTTTCTTTTGTACCTTTGCATCCGCAGAAAACAAAAGAAAATCAACTATTTAGTGTAATTACCCGGTTGCGGTAACTAAATCGGGATAAAACCTCTAAACATTTCTCTTATATACAAATGATAGCCGAATTCAATTCATATATGAGTAACATA